>OLGM01000651.1_pt1 | contig 20270 bp, 15 predicted proteins | sample 1606001 | NCBI WGS metagenome assembly OLGM01 (sample SAMN03283294) | human gut metagenome | biome: human-associated habitat; material: feces | host: Homo sapiens | place: Peru | collected 2012
GACTTCATGGAAGGCCAGCGGCTTGGTGAAGATCAAATCCAAGTCTTATGGATTCGAGATCGAACTTCCTTTCCGTCGTAATGATGACCTCGTCTGGCGCGTAAAACTCTCCAACAACTATTTCGAGAAGTACAACGGTAAGCCAAACCGCTTCGGCGACGTCAGCATCACCTTCAGTTTTCTGTGATTGAATCCGGTATGATGACAAAAGCGCTGCCGGACAGACTACCGGCAACGCTTTGGACTATAATGATCACACTCTTCAGGTCGTAGGAAACGTACCATTTACCGTTCTCTATTTTCATGGATGGGGTCACTCCACGCTCTCCGGTGACAGGAATTGTGTTTCCGTCCTTGTCCAGAAGCCACTCACCGTTCAGTGTCCAGTACCATTTCCCGTCGGCGGCCTGCTTTACCGAAATGTCAGGAGACTTTCCGTCTGACAGCGTGATGGTTGACAACTCCCCATAAGCGTTGACAAACGAGATGACATTGGTGCCGTCTTCATTTTTCTCGATGCCGGTGATAAACTGTTTACCATCAATCAACTCCTGAAGTTTGGTGAGTTGGGTGTTGAGTGATGCGACCTTGGCCTCGACTTCCGTGAGCCTTTGATCCACATCGTCCAGACGAGATTTCAATTCCTCGTCGTTGTAGCATGCTGTCGCCAGCAGTACAACCAGGGCATAATTACTTATAATATGTAAGGAATATTTTCTTGCCTAAAATGTGCCCTGTATCGCCACTAATGGCATATTGTGATATGTGCTGAGAGTATATTCCTGCCCTGTTTATGAATATTTATGTTGCAATATGTGGTAATTTGGGCTAAAAAATTATAAAATAGAACAAAAATATGTCCTGACGACCATCTCGCAGTTCGCGCAGTCAAAGGCGAGGTGATACCGTTTGCCGTTGTTGGTCAGGTATAGATTGGTTTTGCGGCTGCTTGGGATAGGAGGATTTACCATACCGGAAGTATGATTTGCCCTGCCATGCTGTCTGCCGGCTTGATGAACTGGACAGAGGCCGAGCTCATAACGGATGCAGTACTTGGTGCGCATCAGCTCGGCATCGGGGCGGTGAGAAATCTCGAAAGCGTCATCGGTCCGGGATGCTCCCAACGACATGTATATCTTACGGGCGATGTGGTTCGCGATGTTTGCCTTGTACGAAAGGTGTGGGCCATTCGATGTTGTCTCTTGAATATCTTGCACTTGTGACAAGACATCAGGCTCAAGTACTGGATATTCGGCGTTCCCGGTACGGCTTGACGCCTGGTTTACCAGCAGAGGAATCGCCCGGCAAGGCATCTCTTCCAGGGCGGCGGCGAGGTCTCGTCTGATTGCGTTGAGGGCTGATGTCGGAAGGAACGGCAGCGAGCCGTCCGGAGTCTCCACTTCAAGCGAGCGGAGGGTGAATGAATATATTCCTGTGGCCTTTGAGATTTGAGTGGCGAACATTCCGCGCATCCTTTCTGGGTTCTCCGCTGCGTTGTGTCCCGCTTCACGTTCCAGTTTGACGCTCCGCCCGTCCTGACTTGCCGCGTTGATTTTCAGTGAATATGTTGGTTCGCTGAGTCGCTTCGGCAAGCTCGGCGACCGGTCCTCTTCGGTCCCTGAGCTTGTCGAAGTGACCGGAACCACAATGGCCGAAATATCCACCGAAACAGGAATAGTCCTGACAGGCAGATTAGACTCCAGTTCCTTCTCGAATGCGTTGCTGAGGTTCCGGTACAGTTTGGCTCCGGGATAGAGTCCAGTGACATTTCTGCACGTTATCCGGTTCCCTTGGCAGACATCGCCACGGAAACCGACAATCTCCCCACGACCTTTGGACAGAAAAGAGAATCCGTCCCCGTTCTGAAGCCGGTCACCCGGATTTTTCATCCGTAATGTTATTGTGATGTTCTCCTCGCTTGGCCTCTTGCCGTTTGAAAAGTTCTGGCGCATCGGGGCTATGGAGACCACCGTTCCGACCTCCTCTCCGATTGATTTCGGCGCATCCATCGAGGACCAGTTCCCTGACCGTTTCCCGTCCAAAAACAATTGCGTGTACCCCCGGTTGAAAGTCTTGGCCAGATCCGGTGTGAACCCGCCTTCCGACCGACCGAAAGAAACCCTACGGTACTTCTCCGGATTTGCCGCGACCAACTCATCCAATGCCAAGGAATATGCCCGGACGACATTCCGTACGTAGGAGATGTTCTTCAACCTTCCCTCGATCTTGAACGAGCATATTCCCGCTTCCGCAAGGTCTTTCAGCCTGTCCTTGAGGTTGTAGTCCTTCAGCGAAAGTAAGGCCTTGTTCCGCACCAGAACGTTCCCGGAACCGTCCACAAGGTCGTAAAGCGACCGGCACGCCTGGATGCATTCCCCCCGGTTGGCGCTTCGCCCGGCAATCCGCTCTGACATATAGCACTGCCCACTATAGCAGACACACAAGGCTCCGTGCACGAAAAACTCCAGCTCGCAGTTAACGGACGACCTTATCGCACGGATTTGATCCAGAGACATCTCCCGCTCCAGAACAAGCCGTGAGGCTCCGATGCCCTCGTAGAGCCGTGCCTTCTCTGGAGTCCTTATCGCACATTGTGTCGAAGCGTGGACCGGCAAGTCGGTCAGTTCCCAGACCGCAAGGTCCTGCGCGATGATGGCATCCACTCCCGCGTCCTTCGCCTCGGCAAGCAGTCTTTCCGCCTCCGCGAGCTCGTTGTCAAAAAGAATAGTGTTGAGTGTCAGGAATATGCGCGCTCCGAATCTGTGGGCATATTCGGTGAGCCTCCGGATGTCCTCCATCGAGTTTCCGGCGGCTTGACGCGCCCCGAACGCAGGCCCGGCGATATACACGGCATCGGCACCGCAGTCAATCGCCGCGATGCCGATGTCCATATTCCTTGCCGGAGCAAGAAGTTCGAGGAACTTCATTGGTTACTTGCTGAGGGAAGCGATCATCTGCTTGGCCTGTGCGCCGAACTTAGGATCGTCCTGTACCTTCTTGTAGTATTCAAGAGCCTTGGCGTTGTTCTTAGCGCCCTGATAGAGGGCGGCCACGGTGAAAGTGATGGCCGGAGCGTTCTTCGCGTCCGGTTTCATCTCAAGATACTTCTCGAAGTACTTGATGGCGTCGGCGTTCTTGCTGAGTTTCTGTGAGCTCTGCCCTGCGATGAGGTAAGCTGTGGCGTTCTCGACATAACTGTTGGCCTTCTCGGCTGCCTTCACGGCGTCAGCGAACTTCTGGCCCTTAAGGGCGGCGTTGGCCTGCCTTACATAGATGTTGGAAACCTGCTCCTTGGCCTCGGCCTCCTCACCGTTCCATGCGGCATGCCTGAAAGCCTCGATGGCCTCCTCGGTCTTGCCCTGCGCTCCGAGAGCCTGACCGAGATAAAGGGCTGTCTTGCCGGCGGTGGTGTCGGCGGCGTAAGACTTCGCGAAACCGTCGGCGGCGGTGGCGAAGTCCTTCAGTTTGAGTGCGTCAACACCTTTCTGCATCCACATCTGAGGAACGAGCTCCTTAGCCTTCTCGGCAACCTCGGCGTTCTCATATTCCTCGGCTATTTTGGCGACTTCGTCAAGTTTGGCGGCGGCCTCATCGTACTTCGCGTCCTTGATCAGGTCCTTTGCGATCTCAAGGGAGACTCCAGGGATGGCGTTCTTGCAGTTTGCCACGAGCTCATCGGCGTCAGCGCCTATGGTCTTACCCATTTCGAGAGCTTTCTGGAAGCAGTCGAGGGCTTCAGTCCAATTCTTCATAGAGATGGCTGTGGCTCCATTATTGTAGAGTTCTGTTGCCTGGGCCATGTCCTGGGCGGATGCCATGCTTGCTGCCATGAACGCGGCAGCGATCGCGAGAATAAACTTTTTCATCGTATTAAAAATTATGTTTAACTATATTCCTTATAATCGCAATAACCACAAATGTAATAAAAATTTGTGTCAATTGCACATTATTGGCTATTTTTGTCTAAACGGGAGGTGTCAATGATGCGTAGTCTTATCTTCAAATCAGTCTTGTGTTTTGCGCTGTTTGGTTTTTCAATAATGATGCCAGCGCAGAATCTGCCCGTTCTTCAGAAGGACGGCTCGGTCACTACCGGCAATCTTACCAACGGGATTTCCTACTATCTGTTGACGAATCCATCGATGAAGGGAGTCGCTGACTTCGCGCTTGTGTGCAAGGGGGTAAGCGACACTCTGTCAGCGAGAAAAGAGCTTTCGTCATTGCCCCACTTCAACAAGACGATTCCTTATAAGTTCTTGTCGCGCAAGGGAATAGGCTGCCGTTCGGAAGGATATATCTCCTACCGTGACGACGCGACAATATTCAGATTCGATGATGTGCCGGTCTTTGACCAGGCCGCGTCGGACACCACGCTTCTCATGCTGTTCGACCTCATCGCGGCTCAGCCTTGCCAGCATGCCATCATCATCGCGGGTGACATCAATCCTACCGCCATCAAGGAAAGGATGAACGTATTCTCGCTGATGGTTCCTTCCCGCAATCCCGCCTACAAGAAGAAGGAATATGTCTGGAGGCCTGCCATCGCTCCTGAATATTCATTCATCCCGTCCGGCGGTTCTTCCGTGACTGTGGAGTTCCGCTCTCCGAGGACACCTGACGATCAGATGAACACGATCCAGCCGTTCATCTCGGAACTATTCTCCAGATCGTTGAGGGAGATTGTCTCAAGCCGCCTCCGCGAAAGTTTCCTTAGTAGGGATATTCCTGTGGAATCGTTTGATGTTGAATATCTTGGAAGTGCGTCATGCGCTGGCGACGAGCGTTTCAGCGTGAGTGTGCGGACCTCCCGCGGCCAGCTGATGCCAGCCTCGATGGCGGTCGCCTCCGTCCTTTCGGAGATTTGTTCCAAGGGAATCGGGGCGGAGGAATATCTGGTCGCGCGCAATTCCGTCCTGAATGGTTTCCTAAGGACGCAGACGAATGATGCCCTTGTTCTGCGCTGCGTCTCCTCTTACCTTTACGGAGCTGATCTGGCTTCCCCGGCGACCAAGGCCAACTTCTTCTCTTCCAGGAATATGTCCACAAAGGCTGAGACCGAACTTTTCAACGGTTACACTCTGGCCCTGCTCTCCGAGATGGAGAATCCCAAGATCACATGGACGGGAAACGAGGAGGATTATGACGAATGGTTCTGGCCGGTTCTGTTCGGTTCGGTGACCGACGGGGTCTCCATGCTGGACAAACCGCTCTACAAGTGGCCTGTGACGGCCAAGGACACCTCGGCTTTCTGGAACGAAAGGAATAAGGTCAAGATGAAGTCTGTGGCCGCGGAGCCTGTCTCCGGAGGGGAGATGTGGACTTTCTCCAATGGCATGAAGGTGATTTACAAGAAGATGCCGGCTGCCGGGCGTTTCAGTTACTCTTTTATGATAAAGGGTGGTTTCTCCACTGTCCGGAATCTTCCTCGCGGGGAGGGAGCGTTTTTCTCCGATATGTTCGGCCTGTGCAACATCGCCGGCATGCCGGGAAGCGACTTCTACAAAGTGCTCCGCGCCAACGGGGTGGAGATGTCATGTGCCGTCTCGACATCTGATCTGCGACTCTACGGCTCAGCCCCGTCAAACAGGTTCATGCTGACCCTCAAGGCCTTGCTTTCCGCCGCCAATATGCGGAAGCCTTCGCTTTCGGCCTTTGAGCCGTGGAAAAGGATGGAACTGGCTTCCCTCAAGCCGGCCTATCTGGACAGCCTCATGTACCAGGACTACAACTACTCGTCCGTCAAGACGCCGTCCGGTCTCACCGCCAGAACGTTGGATGACGCATCTGATTTTTTTGACAATCAATTTATAAGAGCGAATGACGGAGTTCTTGTGATTGTGGGCGATCTGTCGGCGGAGTCCGTCCAGAAAATCCTTTGCCAGTATCTTGGCGGATTCCGGGTCAGCAAGTCCTCGTCCGTACGCCAGTTCTCATCTTATAAGTTGCGCACCGGTGCCACGACATATTCCCGCATCGGAACCCCTGTTGAGATCAGTCTGGCTTTGGCCTGCGCCGAGCCGTTCACGACAGAGAACTATATGGCATTCAAGGTCGCCAGCCTCGCCCTCCAGCGCAGGCTTACCGGTGTGATGGCCGAGCACGGGTTCAGTGTCAGAATGGCCGACCGCTTCAGCATCTGGCCTCAGGAGGCTCTGGAATTGATATTCACCTGCACTCCTGTGCCGGAATCCGGCCTCCCTTATGGTGTGAAGAGCGGTTCCGACCAGCCGATGAGGACTCTTGTGGAGGCCCGCAAGGTGATTGAAAACGTGCTTTCCAATCCGGTCAACGCCGCGGAGCTCGCTTCCTGCAAGTCCCTGCTGACCAATGGCTACTCGACCTATCTTGCGGATCCGAAGAATTATGTGGACGCCGTCCTGATGCGCTATTCCGGCGGAAAGGACGTGCTGACCGGTTATAACAACAGAATCGGCAGTGTCTCCGCCGACAAGGTAAAGGAAATTTTCGGAGCTCTGTCCGAAGGAATGAGAATTGAATATGTCGTCAAACAATAAGTTCGGAACCATTATCCAGATCGGCGACATCCTTGTGTCTGAGGATGTTGTCACTGAATATTTCGCCTGTGACTACGCTGTCTGCAAGGGCTGTTGCTGCATAATAGGGGACAGCGGGGCTCCGTTGGAGGAGTCGGAGCTGGAGCCTCTGGAGGAGAATTACCCCATATATTCAAAGCTTATGAGGCCGCAGGGCCGCGCGCAGATTGACAAGGAGGGCTTCTTCTCCATCGACCGTGACGGGGACATCGTGACCCCGGTCGTGGATCAGACCGAGGAATGCGCCTACACCACTTTCGACGAGGCCGGCAACTGTTTCTGCTCCATCGAACGGTGCTTCTTCCAAGGCGAGTGCAAGTTCCGCAAACCCCAGTCCTGCTGGCTCTACCCGATCCGCGTCACCAAGCTCACCGGCGGCGGCCAGGCCCTGAACCTCCATCGTTGGGGAATATGCAAGGATGCCTACGAGAAAGGCCGCCGCGAAGGCATCCGTGTCTATCAGTTCCTCCGCGACCCCCTCATCTCCGTCTTCGGACAGGATTTCTATGACGCCCTCTCCTACGCCGCCAAGAAGATTCTTGACGAGGCGTAGCAGATTTGTCTAATAATGGAGTCTCTTATGGCCGATATTAGCGGTCGTTGGAGTTGATGAGGGCCATGGCGGCGTCGTAGTCGGCGGCGTTGACCTTTACCTCGACAGGATCTACATAGTTCAGTGAGACGTAGGAGGAGTTCTCCCCGAACACTGCGGCAGGGATGCCGTTCTCATTGAGCATACCCGCTGTGATGTGGGCGCTCATCGCGTTGTCGAACTTTGCGACAGTCTTGAGTTCTTCTGCCATAATCTTTGAATATTAGAGTGTTATATCTGTGCTTCAATGGTGCCGGCAGCACCGGTCGAGCATATTCATTTCCCGTAAATGTGGATTACTCCTCGTCCAGCACCCGGAATTTGTACTCCAGTCCGCCGACAATCCGCACCACTTCTTTGGTCAGGCCTTCCACCTCGAAGCCGCCAAGCTCGCGGGTCATCGTGATCCTGTCCTCGAACATCTTGAAGAGGGCACTGAACTTGGAGCGGAGGCGGAATGTCATATTCTCGCCGTCCTCGCTTTCGAGACGGTAGCCGCGCATCTCCATATATTCAATAATCCCGCCACGGAGGTCGGAATATTCACCTTTTAATATGACTGATCTTTTGATGAAACCGAATCTTGGGTAGAAGGCTGAAACGAAAGCGAATAGCAAGGCTATCTGCCACAGCGACTTATAGCCATCGCGGAACATTAGGCTGACATCAGCCTTGACGACTCCGATGAACACGAGCGCCGCCATTATGACCACAAACAGGATGGTGAAGTAGAAAAAGTATTTGACAGCTCTGATAAAATATTTCATAATAGTCCGATTTTTGCTAACGAAGCAAAGATATGAAATAGTTTTGTTATTTTTGTGTCATTAATCATTAAATCGAAAGACTATGGCAGAAATTGATCCTATCCGCGAGCGTCGTGAGCGCGAAGAGCAGGAAAGAAAGAATGAAAGCCTCAAGAAGGTTATGTGGATTCTTGTGGCTGTGGCGGTGCTGCTTGCCGCGGGACTTGCCTACATTTGGTCCTCGAAGTCCAGCCTTGTAAAGGACCTTAACGCTGAGAAGGACGACCTTACCCAGCAGATGATCGCCCTCAAGGGAGACTACGACAGCCTTTCATCTGACTATGCATCGATCAACAGCCAGCTGGACTCCTCCAAGGAAGAGGTTAACCAGTTGATAGAGAGGATCCAGAAGACCGAGGCCACGAACCGCCGCAAGATGCGTCAGTACGAGAAGGAACTCGGAACCCTTCGCAGCATCATGAGAAACTACATAGTGCAGATTGACTCGCTCAACACATTGAACCACAAGCTGACAGCCGATGCCGCCGCCGCGCGCCGCGAGGCCGCGGAGAGCCGTGCGGAGAACGCTGACCTCAAGGGACAGGTCGAGAACCTTTCCGGTCAGGTGGCGGCCGGTTCCGTGATCAAGTCCAGAGGCTTGAGCGTCGCCGCCTACAACGCTTCCGACAAGGTTACGGACCGTAGCAGCAGGGTAGTGAGACTTCTGGCCTCCCTGAGCCTTGTCGAGAACGACCTGGCTCCTAAGGGACCGGTGAGAGTCTATCTCCGCGTCAAGGATCCGGACGGAATCCTTCTCACCAACAGCACGCAGACCTCGTTCTCGTTCAACGGCCAGACTATGGTCGCCTCCGCTTCCCGTGAGGTTGACTACGAGGGTAAGGAGGTTGACCTGAGCATCTATCTCAACGACATTCCTTCCTATCAGTCGGGAATATACACGGTTGAGGCCTACACCTCTCAGGCGTTCCTCGGCAAGACTGAACTCTTGCTCCGCTAACCTGTGATCTACCTTCACGTCCCTTTCTGCGGCAGTTTCTGCACTTACTGCGACTTCTATTCGGAAATATGCCGGAGCAGACAGGCGTTCAATGAATATGCAGATGCCGTCATCGCTGAGATTCGTGACCGCCGGAAGGAACTGGAAATGAATATGTCCGCGCAGGATGCGGTCAACACCCTATACATCGGAGGAGGCACCCCATCGGTGCTTCCTCTTGATGTTTTGTCACGGATTGTCGGTGCGGTTTCCCAGACTGAACGGCTTTCTTTGGTCACTGAACAGCTTTCTCTGGTCACTGAGCCTGTCGAAGTGACCACCCCGACAGAACTCTTCGATGAGTTTACCGTTGAAGTGAACCCCGAAGATATAGTGGAAAAAGGCCGTGAATATGTCCGCGGACTTCTTGCCTTGGGTGTGAACAGGATCAGCATGGGCATCCAGTCATTCAACGATGACATTCTCCGTTGGATGAACCGCCGCCACGATGCAGGGAATGCCGTCAAGGCTTTCCATATCCTTCGCGAAAGCGGAGTCCGGAACATCAGCATTGACCTGATCTTTGGCATATCCCAACTGACGGACGAGACCTGGAAAGACACGATCGAAAAGGCCTTGGAACTTTCTCCAGAGCACATTTCGGCCTACCAACTGTCAATAGAGGAAGGAAGCGCCCTTGCCAAGATGGTAGCCGACGGGCGTTACGTTGAGGCTTCCGAGGAACAATGTCGCCGGCAGTACGACATCCTGTGCAGATGTCTTGGGCGGTCCGGCTACCATCATTACGAAATCTCCAATTTCGCAAAGCCCGGCTTCGAAGCCGTCCACAACAGCGCCTATTGGCGCCGGGCACCGTACATCGGCCTCGGCCCCGGTGCCCATTCCCTGACCGGCAATGTACGCTCCTGGAACAGCCAGGAACTCCCGCACCGTCAGCAGGATGAAACCTCATCCTGCAATCCAGACAGAATCTCGTCCTGTAATCCGGACTCGACTTCGTGTCAAACTTCATCCCGGAATCCAAGCGGAAAGTTGGCCACATATTCAAGAAACTTCGAGACCCTTTCGCCCGAGGACATTCGTGTCGAGAGGATCATGCTCTCCCTCCGCACCGACAAAGGCTTGGAAGCCGCGGAACTATATTCATTGGCCGGCCGCACGGTCATTAATTCCCTTTTGAGTGAAGGTGCCCTTGAGAAGCAGGGCGGCAGCATCCGCATCCCCGAAGACCACCTCTTCACCTCCGACGAGATAGTCCGCGAACTGATCTGATACTCCGCTTGTCCCTTTGACCCTGCCGCAAAAAAATTGGACTCCGGCGTACCCTGTCGTGATTGATGTATCTATCAAAGTTATAATGTCTTACATTGTAAATATGACATTTTATCATTTTATGATAATCATTTTATGATAAAAATGCGCTTTGTCGGGAATAATAAGACTCTCACGTATGTGTTTAGGAATCTTATTGCTGTGAAGTGGCATGGCATACTTAGGGAGGGTGCCGTTTTGGAATGTTTTGGGTAAGGGGTAGGGTTGTCATTTGTGGCATTTATCCGCCACGGCTTAAAATCGGGACATACGACGAGGGTTAACCAGTAATTTGAATGACTCTAACGTCCTCAACGAAGCACCTCCGATTCATCGAAACGAGGAATAGAGGAGCCTTGATGATGTCGAGAGTCTAATATTTCTCGGTGATCTTTCGGGGGAGGTGGCGCTTGGGCAACGTTTTCGGGCTAGAACGTCTCTCAAGAGTGTTGCGGAACACTCTTGGGAAGCGAATATGGCTCAATGCGTTGCCGGAGGGTTTTTGGAGTGCCTAAAGTCCAACGGCGACGCTAAAGCACTTTGCCGAAGATGGCTGCCGTGTCAAAGAAGCCTCAAGAAGTGGTTTCTTCGGGGGTATCACCGAAAATATTTCTGTTTTTTATGAATTGAATGTGTTTCTTTCTGTTTCCTTTCATTAGGAATGCCTAACTTGCGGTCGTGTTCCGGGAGAAATCGCGGGACATTTTGACAAACAGACATGATTCACTTCAACTATGAGGACTTCAGAGAGAAAATGTGCCGTCAGGCGGAAGGCCGATGACCAGACTACCATTAACCAAGAGACCATTGAACAGGAGGAAGTTATTAACAAGGAGACCACAGATTGCAAAGCCACGGAGAAAACCGCTGGTAGCCCGGCCACAGTGTCAGAGGAGGAGCAGTACCTTAAACGTTACCGCCACTGCCGTAGGCTGATTGAGAACGACGGGCGGTTCGTCGGGATGACCGACGAGGAGAAGGATGCCTACGCACAGCGGCTCGCCACGCCGGAGTATCTTGACCTGACCTGCGACTGGGCGTTCAAGTATCTGTTCCAGAACCACCCGGAATTGCTTGTCCGGCTCCTCAATGACATCCTTCAGGAGGATATCATGTCGGTTGAGTTCCGGAACACGGAACTGACGGAGATATCTCCGCAGGACAAGAGGATACTCTTCGACCTTCTTTGCCGGACACCGGGCGGGACGATTCTGGTCGAGATGCAGAGGACGTCGCGTTTCGACCAGCGCGACCGTCTGCTCTTCTACGGCTCAAGGCTGGTGGCCAGACAGGTGAAGCGCGGGGATGAGGAATATGCCCTGACACCCGTCAAGGTCATCTGCATAATGAACTATGAGGACGATCATCCGGACTCGCCTGAGGACAAAATCCTGTACCATTATAGTCTGCGTGAGGTCGAGACGGCCGAGCCGTTCGGCGACCGGATGTCGTTCTACCTGTTGGAGTTGCCGAGGATAATGCGTTATACTGATGAATATGACAGTCCTGTGGCAGCATGGTGCCGGATATTCAGAAATTTCGCTATATTTGCGAAGTCGAGGTCGGAGAAAGACGCTGAGTTTGAGAGGTTAGAGCGGGCGATGCGTGTCAGCGGCCTTGACGACCAGGAGATTGACAACTATTTCAGCGATATGATGACAGAAAAAGAGATGCGCCCGTACATCAAAGGTGCCGAGCAGCAGGGCTACCGCAAAGGCTTTAAGGCCGGTGTCGAACAAGGCACGGCGGAAGGCGTAGAGAAGGGTATAGAGAAAGTCGCTAAGTCTATGCTGTCGTTAGGCATCCCGGTTGAACAGATCGGGATTGCCACAGGGCTGTCTCCGGAGAGGATTGAGACTTTGAGACAGGACTAAGAAGCAGTTTTTGAAGATTTTTCACATCAAAGAACATTTCAAACAACTCAAAACAGATTCTATGCGATTATTCCGGTTTTAGTGCCGTGGGTGATAAGAATTAGATTATGTCTTTGTGGTAATTGGCCAACAAAGACATAATCTAAATGACAAGACTATTTGCCTGAGAAACCTATAGATTCCAGACTATCTGACAGTGAATCCGACAGGCTCGCCGGAGGCGGAGTCGGTGGCTACCCAGAGTTGGAAATCACCGGGCTCGACAATATATTCATTGTTGATGTTCCAGAAGGCGAGGGCGGAGACAGGAAGCGAGAAATCTACGACCTTTGATTCGCCGGCGTTCAACGCAACCCTTTGGAAACCTTTGAGTTCCTTGACAGGGCGGGCGGTGGATCCGACGAGGTCACGAACGTAGAGCTGTGCGACCTCAATGCCGGCATATTCTCCGCTGTTCTTCAGGGTGAATTTGACCTTGATCGTGTCGGCGGCGGTATATTCACGGCTGTCGAGAGCTATGTCGGAATATTCAAAGGTGGTGTAGCTCAGGCCGTAGCCGAACGGGAAGAGCGGGCCGTAGCCGCTGTCGAGGTAGTAGGAGGTGCAGCCGTTGGAGGTTTGGCCGGCTTTGAGAGGAAGGTCCATCAGGAGGGTCTCGGTGCCGGTGTTCGGACGGCCGGTGTTGAGGTGGTTGTAGTACATCGGAGCCTGGCCGACGGTCTTTAGGAAGGTGACAGGAGTCTTTCCGGACGGAACGGCCTTTCCGCTCAGGAGGTCGGCGATCGCCTCGCCACCCATTGTGCCGGGATGGAACGAATAAAGCATCGCGTCACAGTTCTCCAGGTCGCGGCCGATGGTCAGAGGCCTGCCGGCCATCACGACCACGATGACCTTTTTGCCGGTCTGCCGCATTGCCGCTATCAACTCGCTCTGAGCACCTTGAAGATTCAGGTCGGACAGGCAGTGTGCCTCGCCTGAGAGGATCGCCTCTTCTCCGGCGAACACCACGATGGCGTCTGCCCTTGACGCGGCGGCCTTTGCCTTAGCGATTCCTGCAATGCTTCTGTCGCGGCTGAAGGCGGTCCCCGGTTCGTAGATCACGTTGTAATCCTTTTTGAGAGCTGCCAGAGGGGTGACGGAATGAGTCTCGTCCCCGTCAAAGGCCCAAGTGCCCATCTGTTCGTAAGGAGCGTCGGCCAAAGGACCGGTCACGAGCAGAGTCTTGGCATCCTTCAAAGGAAGAGCCGCGTTGTCGTTCTTCAGAAGGATGGCTGATTCAATGGCGCTTTGCTTGGCGGCCTCCAGATGTGATGGGGCGTAGAGAACATCTCCTGAGCCTTCCTCCTTGACGTAAGGATTGTCGAACAGCCCGAGGCGGAACTTCAGGCGAAGGATGTCCCTGACAGCGTCATCGATTTGTTTCTCGCTGATTTTCTTTTCTTTGACCAGTTCCTCGATGAAGGATATGTAGCCGTAGGACATCATATCCATCTCTACTCCGGCGTTGACGGCCAGATCGGTGGCGTCCTTTAGATCCTTGGCGAATCCGTGCATAATCATCTCGCCGGAAGAGTTCCAGTCGGTCACGATCATTCCGTCGAATCCCCATTCTCCTCTCAATATGTCCTGAAGCAGCCATTTGTTGCCTGTGGAAGGGACTCCGTCGATGGTGTTGAACGAAGTCATCAGGGTCATCGCACCGGCATCCACACCTGCCTGGAACGCAGGGAAATAGATATTGCGTAAAGTTCTTTCGGAGAGTTCGACTGTGTTGTAGTCACGGCCTCCTTCGGTCGCCCCGTAGCCTACAAAATGCTTGAGGCAGGCGGCAATGGAGGTTGAATCCCCATTGCCTTGATAGCCACGGACCATAGCGGTGCCCATTACGGCGTCAAGGTACGGATCCTCTCCGGAACTCTCGGCGATCCTGCCCCAGCGTGGATCCCTTGAGATGTCCAGCATCGGGGAGAATGTCCATCTCACTCCGCAGGAAGCGGCCTCTACGGCTGCCACACGGGCGCCACTCTCAACCAATTCCGGATCAAAAGTGGCCGCGAGTCCAAGCGGAATCGGGAATATGGTCTTGAAGCCGTGGATGACATCCCTGCTGACAAGGATCGGAATTCCCAGCCGGCTTCTTTCGACAGCGGCTTTCTGGACCCTGTTTATCTCAGCCGGATCCACACAGTTGAGGATGGAACCTACCTCGCCTTTCTCGGCGGCCTCGGTCAGCCAGTCTCCGCCGGAAAGCTGGTTCATCTGACCGATCTTCTCGTGCAGGGTCATCCGCGAAAGAAGGTCGTCGATTTTCTTTTCAGTCTCGTCTTTCTCAGAGCAGCCGCAGATCGCCAAGGCGGATGCAGCTGTCATTATCAAGTACTTTAATGTTTTCATTTACAGATTCTTGCTTATTATTTCCAATCGTTCTTCGTAAATCTTTTTCAATCTCTCCACGGCTGCGTTGTACGTCATCCTCTCGTCTCCGTTGACAATCACACCACCGTTCTGCGATGCGTCCTCTGCCGGATCCCACATCTTGAAATTCAGCTCAGCTGAGGTCTGAAGCGTCTTCTCCATCTCATCGATGAAGGCAGGAATTGTCTTCAGCTGCGGAAGCAGTTCATTCCACCGGGACTTGACCGCGGCCTTGAAATCAGGATCATCGAACAGCCTTGCGTACCAGAAGGAATCCCTGTTTACCAGACCGTTTCTGGCCTGTGGGGAAGCATTGTAGGAAAGCACACCCCAGTCGAAATCCCAGATCGGTCCGGCGGTCAGCTTCCCGTCCGCACTCTTGTGCAGGAACACCAGCACATACATCGCCACAAGCATATTCCTTGTCTTTTTCTGATGGGTCTGCTGGATGTCCGTGTAGCTTTTCTGCACGGCTGGAAGAATCGCGGAGATCTGCCATTGGCGCAGTTTGGCGTCGAAGGCGATCGCGTCCTCAAGGGAGAAACTTGAATATTTGAAAGCCCTCGCGTAGTCTCCGTCCTTGAACAGGGCGTCCGCCAAACTGAACAGCGAGGCATTGTCCTTGGTGGCGGTCTTGATGTCCGCCATAGCGGAGCGGATGAACCAGTTCTTCATATCCTCCCGGCGGTTGAGGCTCTCGCAGATCCTTGCCTGGAAATATGCCAGGTTAGCATAGTCGTGGCTTGCGGGATCCATTCTTGAGAGCGAGTGCCTGTTGATGAAGTCCGCCTGGGCGAAGTTCTTCTCATCGATGTACTTGCGTACTGTCACATAACGGCTCAGGCTGCTCGAAGGGTCCGCCAAGGCAAGCAGGCGCTCACGGTAATACGCCACTTTTCTAAGCATGGATTTGTCAGCACCTTTCTGGTTCTCGTCATAATCGAACCAGAACCGTTGCTGGACATTGCAGTAAGCGATTTCCTGCTCTTTTGTGAATATGGTCGTGTCAACCCGCGCCAGATCATTCCTGGCCTCCAGAAACTCTCCGGCGGCCGTGTTCAGCATCGCTTCCTTGAGATAGACATCATTCAGCTTGCTCTTGTCGCCAAGAAGCATGGCTATCTCCATCTGTTTATCAAGATTCTCTACTGCCTTGCCATAATTAAAAGGCTGATACTCATCGAACAGTTCACCGTAGATCCGGTACTGTCTTTCAGGAGAGACTCCACGTGAGTGGAGAGTGTTTTCGATGGTCTTTATGCGTACCTCTTTTGCCGAGACATAGGATTCCGCCTCCTCAATCGTTCTGTCCAACTCATCCAGAAGTTCTTTCTGGGTCTGGGCTGAGACAGTGCCTGCCGTCACCAAAAAGATGATGGCGGCAAGCGGTGATCCTATGAGACGGTGAACGGTCATATTCAGTCGTTCTGAATGATGGAGCCGGCCACGATGTTGGCCACGAGGGCGCGGAGACGGCCCACGCCGCCTTTATCCTGAGGGTGAACCCTGTGGGTCAGCAGGATGACAGCGGTCTTGCTTTCCATATCGATTACGATAGAGGTTCCGGTGTAGCCGGTGTGCATGATCGTGGTCTCCGGATTGAATAGATCCCCGCGGAGGCCACTGTGGGAGCTCTTCTTGTCCCAGCCGAGGGCCCGTCCCACGGATGGATCGTTCTGTGACGGAATCGTGGTCATCAGCCTTACCGTGGCCGGGCTCAGGATTCTGGTGGATTCAAGGGAGTTACCCTTTTTGTCAACGAGGCAGCCGCCGTTCATGATGGCCGCGCAGATCACGGACAGGTCCTCGGCGTTCGAGAACACTCCGGCGTTGCCGGAATTGCCGCCCATGATCATTCTGGCCATCGGATCGTGAACCTGTGCTACCAGTGGCTTGCCGTCAGCCTGAACCTCTGTAGGAGCGCAGAGTCCGGCCAGTTCGGCCGAATTGCTGACCGCCGGAGTGTAGATCAACGGGAAATAGCAGGTGTGCGTCAGTCCGAGTACATCAAAGACATGTTTTTGGGCATATTCATAAAGCTTCTCTCCGGTCACTCTTTCGAGGATTCTCTGAAGGGTGACGAAGTTCAGGCAGCTGTACATAAAGTCGGTGCCCGGGCGGAAGTTCCTTTTGATCTCGGTGGCGATGTACTGCTCCATTTTTTCCGGGTTGTTTCCGCCATATTCCTTGACGAACGTGTCGGCGTTGATGTAAGGTGTCAAGCCGGAGGAGTGTGACAGAAGGTCGCGGATGGTGATGTCCACGGTCTCTCCACTTTCCGGATCCTTCCAAGGCTTGAAATTAGGAATATACCTGTCCACATTGTCGGTGAGGCGTACGTACCCGTTCTCGATCAACTGCATGAAGGCGAGCGTCGTGCCCACGCATTTGCTGACGGAGGCGAGGTCGAAGAGCGTTTCGGTCGTCATCGGCTCCACCGTCGGCACCACGGACTTGTTACCGTAGGCCTTCAGATAAACGATGTCGTTCCCCCTGACGACAGAGAGCACGGCTCCGGGAATCTCTTTGGCCGTTATCGCTTCGTTGATGACTCTGTCAACTTGGGCGAGTTTCTCCGGATTCATCCCGTGACGCTCAGGAGACTCCTGCTTCAAGGCTCCCTGGGCAAAAACCGGAACCGCCAGCGCGGCGGCCACGGTGATAGTGATCAACTCCTTCATTTTGAATATATTCATGTTCTTGCGGAACGATTGGCATTAAAAAATTAGTGTGGCCTTGATAGGATAGTGGTCAGAAACGAAGGTCCTTTCCATATACGGCTTTGTGATGGTTTGATATTCAGTGCAGCTGCTGAATCCCTTGAACCAAATGTAGTCGATGATCTCGTCCGCCGGAGCCTTACCCCACCCGTTGTAGGTGTTGTGATGGTCTGTCTTGACGGCCACCTCGCGCGCGTTTTGCATGACCTTCTTGAGGTCATCGAATTCCGGACGGTCAATCTTCATGTTGAAGTCTCCTGTGAGGATCATCGGGTAGTTCTCCGGATTGATGCTTGCGATTCTGTCCACGATCAGTTGAAGTCCGTTCTTGCGGGCCTCCCAGCCGACGTGGTCAAGATGCGTGTTCACATAGTAGAACTTCTTTCCGCTGTCCTTGTCCTTCATCAAAGCCCATGTGGCTGAGCGGAAGCATGCGGCGTCCCAACCCATGGAAGGCTTTTCCGGAGTCTCCGAAAGCCAGAACGTTCCCCATTTGATCAGCTTGACAGTCTTCTTGTTGTAGAATATGGCCATGTGCTCGCCTTTGTGCTTCCCGTCCTCGCGGCCTACTCCGATGCCTTTGTAGTCGGGGCAATATTCCTCAAGGTACTTGAATTGGAAATCCAGGGCTTCCTGGAGTCCGAATATGTCCGGTTTCTGGTCCATGATCATCATCGCGGAAACCGGGTAACGGTATTCCCATGAATTGGTGCCATCCTTGGCTGTCCCGACACGGATGTTGTAGGAAATCACATTGATGTCGGCAGGTTTTCTTTTTTTTGCTGCCACGCTGAACGGCAGAACCATCAGGGCTGCCATGAGGGCAAGAATCACTTTTTTCATAACATTATCTCTAATTATTATATTCATAAGAAAATATGTGGACTACAAATTTAACAAATTGTGCTAATTTTGCCTAAAGATAAATCGGTGAAGAAAATAATTGGTTCACCGTGTTATTAACCATCATTTGAAATATTACCGATCATGGCGGAAAAGACATTTAATGAATATGGCAAAACGCAGGCTATCGACCTGCTTTTCGAGGGTAGTGGTTTCTCTCGACAGGGAAAAATTGGTTTTGAGCCGGCGGCCGGGAGTTTTTTATCTTCCGCCTCAAGGCTTTTTGTGGAAGGGATGGATTTCGACCTGACATATTTCCCTCTTAAACATCTTGGCTACAAGTCTGTTGTGGCCGTGGCCGGGGAAATATATGCATCCATGTCGCACCCACGGCTGTTGTCCGTAAGGTTAGGCGTCTCCGCCAAACTGGATTTCAGCCACATCAAGGATCTTTGGCTCGGAGTCGTGACAGCCGCCAAGGAACACGGATTCTCGGCGGTTGACCTGGATTTGGTTCCGTCACCGAACGGGTTGACAATCAGTGTCTCGGCAATCGGGGAGGAATTCAAGTTGACGAAGGGACGCACGGTAAAGGCCAGAAGCATGGATCTGGTCTGCGTGTCGGGAAGTCTCGGCGCGGCTTTCCTCGGCCAACAGATTCTGGAGCGTGAGAAACGTGGGTTCGACAAGACCAAGGATGATTCCGTCCAGCCTCAGCTTGAGAAATACAAGATGCTGATCGGGAGCTATCTCAAGCCGGAACTCAGCGCCTCGACCGTCACCAGGCTGGAGGACGCTCAGATTTACCCGTCACACGGTTATCTGATCTCCCACGGCCTTTCGGACGCGGTAAAGAGACTGGCCCGTGAGTCAGGCTTGGGCGTGAAGATCTACGCCGACAAGATTCCTTTCGAGGGCAACAGCTTCTCTACCGGCAAGGAACTGGACATCGATCCTGTCTCCGCCGCCATGAACGGAGGTGATGACTTCAGGCTATTGTTCACGATTCCGATTCTGTCCGCCGAGAAGTTCCGCCGCGACTTCCAGACTTTCGACATAATAGGTCATCTGGCCCAGCCGGAGGTCGGCTCCGTTCTGGTTTCTCCGGATGGTCTGGAGCATCCGATCCTGGCGCAGGGATGGAATGATTGACCCTGATGCGCCTGATCCCGATATTCAAATACCATTTCCGATGAAACCAGCAAGTTACCTGATTATCACTGTCGCCTGCATTGTGGCACTGTCTTCATGCGACACCGGACTGTTCAGCCAGATGGACAAGGCTTTGGATGAGGTCGAGCAGGGGCTTGGTTACGTCAACACCTTGGAGACAAAGGATGTGAGGAAGATGGCGGACTGGTTCGACAGGCGAGGCGATGATGGCCAGAAGGGGAGGGCGTTTTACTGCCTCGGACGCAACCAGTTCAACGACGGGGATTTTCCAGCCGCGATAGTCACCTACATCAAGGCTCTTGAATATTCAGTCAAGGCCGCGGATACCCTGCGTGTGGCCCGGATATGCTACGACATGGCGCACACATGCAACGCTTCCGGCAACTCCACGGACGAGATGATGTACCTCGCGCGCTCCGCCGAGGCATTCAAGGTAGCCGGTTTTCAGCGCGAGTCCCAACAGGCATTGTTGGAGATAGGTCAGGCGGAATCCGGACTGGGGCGGTACGGAGCCGCCGAGGACATATTCAAAAGCGTCCTTTTCGATGCCCACGAGATGCGGGACACTCTTCTGGAGGCGCGCTGCCTTGAGTCCTATGCCGCTCTTGCGATGAGTAAGGACACCTTGGATCCGGCGCTTGCGATTGATCTTCTGAGCCGCGCGGCGCGGGATCTCGATTTCCCTCTCTCGTCCTCCGACAAAGGAATCCTGGCCTATGCCTATTCTGTCGCGGGAAAGTCTTCCGAATCCCAACGGTGGCTCTTGGAAGCCCGTGCCACAGCTGAGACCGATGCGGAAATCGCTGACGTGAATTTCCGTGAGTACCAGATTTTCTCCCGTGGCGGAGATTCAAAGAAGGCTCTCGCATCCCTTGAAAAGGTTATGGAATATGCCAACCGGACCCAGTCGGCCGCTCTTTCCGATGCCGTGGCCGCAAGCCAGCGGGATTATATTCAAGGACAGGCCGAGGCGGACAGGGAGAGACTTCTGGCCGCGCGTCTGAAACTTTGGGTTCTGGCCCTT
>OLGM01000656.1_pt1 | contig 20080 bp, 22 predicted proteins | sample 1606001 | NCBI WGS metagenome assembly OLGM01 (sample SAMN03283294) | human gut metagenome | biome: human-associated habitat; material: feces | host: Homo sapiens | place: Peru | collected 2012
GGGGGGGCTCTGTCTGCCTGATTCTGTTATTTCTTCGGGATTTCGCTCTGTTCGGGTTTTCTTTGCTCTAACTATAAACTACAAGCCAAGAAGAAAACACCCCCCTTGGAAGCGAGGAAATGAGCATCCTTGAAAACTGAGTGGTTCAGTGGTTCAGAAAGAAGAAGGGAGTTTGCTTCAAACTATATCATACGCCTTTTATATATGATTTTATAGCTACTGCCATGATTTTATAGCTACTGCCATGATTTTATAGCAAATGCCATAATTTTATAGCAAATGCCATAATTTTATAGCAAATGCCATGATTTTATAGCAAACGATAGCAAATGCTACACCTATTTTATATAGATTAATAAATTAATCTTATTGTTATATAAGAAAACTAATAAAAGAAAGATTTTCGTTTTCGCTTGATTCTTGCTCTGTCTCTACATCAGTAAAAACTACGTATCTACATTTCGGACGGTGGGGTGTAGCTGGGTTCTTCTGTCTGTGGGTGTATGCTGTATATAGTTCCTTTGTGTCACTGAGCGGAAAGTTTTGTTTTGCTTGTATCTGTGTATGCGTGTTTCGTATGCGTGCGCATACGTGCGTAATATGCGCCAGTTCATCAGCGCAAAGAGTTCTTTCTTTCTGATAGTCTTTGATACGATAAAAGCGCAAAATATCAAGAAATAGCGTTTATTTCGCTTTGGAGCGGTTTTCTTGTATCAAACCATGTAGTTTATCATTTCTTTGCTTTAAGCCTGTTGTGTGCGTACACAAATATGTGTGGAGCAATTTTCTTGTTATCTGTCACTCTCTGGTAGTTTGTTTCGTGCTGTTGGATAGGGTTGGCCATCTTTTCGGGCATACCTCGTGCAAACATTCTTTGGGTGAGGTCTTCGGTATAGATTAAATCGAGGTCGTGCAATTACGATTCACCCAAACGGAAATTTCCGCTCGGCTCTCTTCTGTTGTGCTACATATCGGGAAAGCGGCATCTAAAATCGTGAAGCCTCAGCGAGTGAAAGAAACTGCCTATATGTTTTCACTGAATTTATTGAAAACTCAAATAAAAGCGCACCAAGCGGTTATTTTTCAAAAGATACATAAGTTATCGCAAGACGTAAGAAAGCCGCTTTGTGTGCGCAAACAATACGCAAAAATCAAACGCTTGCGTATCTTTGAGACTTCAAGCAAGCGAGATTCAAGAAAAAGATAAAGCGATTTTCTTTTATAGATATTTCTTTAAGCAAATTTATTTGCTATATACTTGTTACTTGTTATATAGGTACGTTTAGGTGCATTTAGGTACGTAAATCGTTGTTTATTGACCTAATAGGTACGTTTAGGTGCATTTAGGTACGTAAACACGAAAAAAGCAAGCTATCTCGTTTCAGATAACTTGCTTTTAATGTTCTCCTAAAATCTAATTATTTACACCTAACACCGTCTTACTTCTTTGCGTTCTCCTCTATCTCCTTTGTCATATCTGCTTTTATCTTTGCGCTGGTCTCTACCTCTGTGGCGTGCAATACTCCAAGTGCTCTCATTGCGTTGTGCAAGCTCTCTCTTGCTTGCTCTATCTGCTCGGCTCTCTGGTCTCCCTCGTCAAGGTCGCCAAAATTGAGTTCCAATTCCATAACTACGTTAGCCACGTTCTTCATCAGGTTTAAAACCTGTACTTCTGAAATACTGCTTACTTCGATAGTGTTTGTTACGTTCTGTTTCATTGTCTTAAATATTTAAATAGTTACTTTAATAATCGTTACTTAACTCCTTGTGTATTACTTGCAATAAAAAGAAAATTGCAACCCTCTTCTCAACTTACAAACGCATTTATCAGCGAGTGAAGAAAACGCTCTCTTCAATAACTTGTTGAGCATTTCAACTCCGATTAATGCGAGTGCTCCAGCAACACCAACCAACTTGTTGATTTTCTTGCCATTAAAAACGCCACTTACTTTGATTCTGAAATTAGCGTTTATCTGCTTTGTTGTATATTCTAAATTCTGTTTCATTGTCGTAAATCTTTTTATTGTTAAACTTCTTGTTTCTTGTTTTCGATTGCAAAATTATCTAATTTATTCGATACCACCAAAGAAAATATCTAAAATCTTATATATTTAACACGGATTTAACAATTATCTAAAATCCTAAAACATTCCTTAACTAAAATCTAAGTTATTAGATATTTTCCGCAAAATATTTGGCGGTTTCAAAACTTTATTGTATCTTTGCACACAAAAGAAATATCTAACATATTATATATAAGGTTATGAATATACAAAAAGTAATTAAGGCGCACGGTTTCACTATTGCATCAGTTGCCGCAAAACTGAAAAATAGCCGTGGCGGTATTGGAATTTCCCAAGGTGCTTTAAGTTCAACGCTCAACGGAAACCCTAGCATTGATAAACTCCAAGAGATTGCGGACATTATCGGTGTTTCGCTCTCTGAGTTGGTAGCGGATGAAGCCAGCGAAAAGGAAACGTACATTATTTGCCCACATTGTGGCGAAAAGATTAAAATCTCGGTAAGCAAATAAGCGAGATAAGGGCAGACATCGGAAAGACTCTGCCCTTTCTCTCTCTTTATTCTGTTGTTATGGATATAAAGGAAATAATCAAAAGTAAGGGTTTTACCTTGTCTGAGGTAGCCGCAAAAATGAAGGATAAGCAAGGTAATATCGGTATTTCTCAGGCTTCTTTGTCTCAAATGTTATCCAATAACCCTACAACAAACAAACTCCGTGAGATTGCAAGTATTATCGGCTGCAAAGTTGGTGACTTTTTCACGGATGAAATGAGCGGTACGGATTTCACGGCACTTATTAAGTCGGGTAATGAGTTCTTTTGTGCTTCTTCATTGAAGGAGTTGGAAGACATCGTAAGCAAGTTAAAGGCGAAAAGTTAGGTATCAGCGAGAAAAGGGACTGCAAAAGTTATCAGCGCTTAAAGAAGGGCGTGGCGGCTTGTTTCCGCTTCGTCCTTCTTTGCGTTCTGTTGGTGCTCTAGCCTTGTGCGCATCGTGTTGCAAGTGCTTCGGCTCTTCTTCGTTTGCGTCTGCTTGCGTGTTCGTCTTCTTCCTTCGTGCGCGTGCGTGTGTTCTGCTTGTGCTCGCCTCATCTGTAAGGTGAGCAAAAAGATAGTTATTTTCTCGGGATTTCGCTTCTAAGGGGTTATCCTCGCAAAGGTGTGTAATTTATCGTTTCGGCGAGGAAAACCCCTCAAAACCACTAAAACGTGCGTTTCTGTCTCTCAAAGTCTCATAAAGTACGGTTTCACTCTGCTTTGTCTGCTTGCGTATGCTTTAAATTTCCCTTTTTCGGGGTATTTATCAAATTTTCTCAGAAATACGTTTCCGTATCTCAAATATTTATCCTATCTTTGCACTCGGTAATGGTGCATTATCTTTGATAGTTTGCGACATTCAAGCGATTTTGTAACATTACAAACGTGCTCTTTGCGCTCTGTGGTGGTTCTTGCTCGCTATAACTTCCATACGTTGTTTTGATTTTTTCCTGTTGTCATTGCATCGTGAAGCCTTAAAAGTAAGCGTATAATTGCCACGTATGCGCATTATGTGCGAGTGCTCGCCAACTGGTTGCACATTTGACTTGCATCATAAGGGCGTTGGTGCGCACATCGCCCTTCCTCAGTTCCTTTGGTGTTATTGTCGGCACATCATCGGGCAAAAGCCGATTAAGTTCGGTAAGTTATCCGCTACGGTGAGATAGCTTATAGGGAGCGGTCTTTTTTCCGAGATTGCTCCCTTTTTTCTTTCTGTTTACTCAGTACTTCGTTTTTTCTTGCTTCTTCGTCTGAAAAGTCGTACCTTTGCACTCGGACAAAAAACCTTCTATGGTCTTGTGCGTGGGCGGTCGTGTTATTGCTAACACGGATAATGGCGAATAATAGTACCCATAAAACGCCCTCGCTTTAAGATTCTCCGATTCCGTAACTTTACTATATAATAATTATTTAAGTTTGAAACTTGATTTATAACTCATATTGATTTTAAATTAGCTTTAAAAAGTCAAGAAAGATAGGTATTAAGTTCTACAAGGTAATAAAGATTGTGTTCAAGGATAACATTTAAAAAGCGTTCTAAGCAAGCAAAATAAAGATATATAATGAGTTCCAACTCCATACGGATACAAGGTACTTCTTTCATAAGGTTGAAGAAATGAGGGAGCGGTTGCCAAACTTTTAAGGGTGTGTTTGTGTTCTGAAATATTCTCTTTTCATTCTGTGCGTACCACTACAAAATGATTTACTCAGCAATTTAGGCAGCTCGCTCCCTCTAGTTCTTCATTGTTTCACTTCATTCTCTTTTTCTGCGAGTTACTTCTTTCTATTAAGAAAGATTTCATCCTGCTTCAACGTTGCCACCGCTATTGAGCGGTTGAGTATCTTTGCATATATTTCGGTCGTTGTCAGTCTTGCGTGTCCTAACATCTTTGCAACCATTTCCAAAGGTACTTCTGAGTTAAGCATCATCGTGGCAAACGTGTGCCTTGCTACGTGGAAGCATATCCACTTATCAGTTATGCCAGCATCCTTCGCCCAACTTCTCAAATGCTTGTTTGTGTTCGTATTGTTCGGCATTCCGTCAAATACGAGTGCATCGGCTTCGCCCTTGCGCTCTGGTAAGAAAGAAGCCCCGACCTCAGAAAGGTATGCCCTTATCTGCTGTTTCGTCTTCTTCATTGTTATGGCGAAATACTTGCCGTTGTCATCCTCTCGCATTTCATTCCATCTAAGGCTTGTAATATCGCTCCATCGCAAGCCCGTGAAGACTGAAAACAAAAACGCTCTTTTCACATTCTCGTTTGTGCATCGTGTATTTATCAACGCTTCCACCTCTTCGATTGAAAGGTACTCCCTAGCTTCTTTGTTGTACTTCGGCTTTTCTGTTCCCTTCAACTCGCCTACGGGTGATTTCTCGATTATTCCATCTGTCACCGCTCTAGCCAAAACTATATCAAGCATTTCAAAAAGTCGTGCCTGCGTGTTCTGTGTTATCTGCTTGTGTTTCTTCGTTGTTACTCTCGAAATTGCATCGTGTCGCAAATACGAGATAAAGCCATCAAGCCAAGACTTGTCAATAACGGCAATTTTAATCTGTGCCGTGCGATATTCGCCTACGTGGTAAGCTAGCATTTCAAGGGAGACGTTTGTCTGCTTTGAAAAAGTCTTTGCTTTGATTAAGTGCCCGATATAATCAGAAAGAAGGACGTTTCTCTTCTTCTTCGGCTCTAAGCCGTGTCCTTGTCTGATTGCATCGGCATTTCTGATTCCTGCCTCTGCTTCTGCCGTGCGCACGATTTCTGTATTACGCATCTTTGCGGCTTCGTCTTCTTCGGGATTCAATACACCTACAGAAAAACGTGTAGCCTTGCCCTTATAACTTGAATAAAGATATAATTGCACGTTACCACTCGGTAACTCTCTCGCTCTGAGTGTTACCTTTCGGTTATCACTTGCGCCAGCCTTGCGCCCTCTCTTCTGTGAAGGTTCGGGCAGTCCATAACCTTTGATAAGGTCTTTCGCCGTCTTGAATAACTTCTTTTTTGCCATAACTTCTATTTTATATGTTCTGTTTCGTGCGCAAAGATACAATTTGTTTTTGAAACGTGTGCAATTTATGAGTAATAAAAAGTAGTGAATTAATGATATTTAATGTAATTACATACATTTCGCAAGACATCAGAAAACGAGTTAAAAGCCTAAAAGACATCATTTTACACCATTATTTATCACTTTTCCAAAATACACGATTATTTTGGCACGCCTAAATATTTATTTTTCCGTATCTTCTTATATATCAGACATTTATAGCATCTAATCACTTTCCGTGTGCAAAAAACGTGAATAAAAGTAACCGAAAATAGTTATTTTTAGCGAATTTCACGCCTAACGGGTTATCCCTCGAAAATCTTATAACTTATCATCTGAAAAGAGAAAACCGCTCCAGCAAAGGAAAAACCGCTCTAGTGTTCTTCGTCTGCTTCGTGCCGTGCTTTGCTTCTGTTTACGCTTTGTTTCTGTTTCTGTTTCTTGATTGAAAGAAAATGAGTACCTTTGCAAGCGAAAAGAAGGGGCGTTGTTTCTCGCTTGCCATGATTACGTGCGAATAATAGTACCACGTTTCAAGCCTCTTCTTTTTACGTAACTACATAATTTCCAAGTATTTGTTTGCAAAAGAAAAGCCACCTCGGATATTCTCTATCCTTGGTGGCTCGTCTTCTTATATACCTGTATCTTTGTTTATGGCAGCAAACGGAAATACCACTCTATCATCTGTTTTTTATCTGATATTTACAGAAAGGCGCACATTATCACCAATTTTCCTTTGCAATCTTTCTAAGTTCGGCAATATCATCCTTGATGGCAAACAAATTCGCCGTGTTCTTGTTGATTGCTTCCAACTGCTCCAAACCTTGGTATTGGATATCTCTCATTTCTGAAATGTTGTTAGCCGTCTGCTCGGCATAAGTACGGATTGAAGAAATATCCACCGAAATAACATTGCAAGTGTTCTTCATTTCTTCGGAAATGGCTTTCTGTTGCTCCTGGACAATTTGCATCGCATAACCTATACCGATAAGGCTGCTCGCTTGGTCTGCGGTGATAGCTTCGATACCCTTGCCCGTTGCTGTCTGCTGAGATTGCGAGGTATCACCCGTGTAGCCCGTAATCTGTGACCAATAATCTCTTTGCTCGATACCTTGCTGGACTATCTTATCATATTCCTCCTTTAAATCGTCAATATCGTCCTTTGTGAGCGTTCCCTCTTGCATCTTCGCTCCCCATTTCTCATATAACTTTTTCAAGTCGGTATTAATCAACTTTTCCAAGCCATATCTAACAACCGATTTTTGCATCATTTCGGCAAAGTCGTTAGAAAAGTCCTTCGCCGTACTTTTCATATCCATAAGTTTTGAAACAAAATCGTCCCTCATTGAGGAGAAGGAGATTTGTGTCAAACTCTCGTTTATCTGCTGAGTGAGTTCTTCCAACTTGTCGGCTTGGTCGATATAATCATCCAACTTGTCGGCAACTGAATTACCATAACCGCCCTTGCCCGTGTCTTTGATACGTTCCCAAATATCAACCGCACCGCCACGGAGTTTCTTCATCTCCTCGGGTGATAAGTCCCAAAGGTTACCGCTAAAATTATCTTTGCCAGTAATCTTCTTTATGCGGCTTGTCTCATCATCTGAGAAACCATTCCAATAATAGCTCCAAGAGTGATGAGAACCGTGGTAGCCAGCCTGTTCTTGTGCTATCTTTTTATAGTTATCATTTTGCTCTTCTTGCAATTTGTACGCCTCTTTGTACGCTTCAACGGACTTCGCTCCACTAGAGTTCTTCATCGTGTCGTTTAAGTCATCTATTGATTGTTGCAAGCTCTTGTTTCTGTCTGAAAGGTTGTTGATTGCTTCCTCTACCTTTTCTGCGTTTGAGTTTTCAAACCATGCGCTCGGACCTTTCGAGGATAAAGCACCAAATGATAAAACACTTCCCAGCTTTCCAATAACATTATCAATTATTCCACCAATACCGTTAATGAGTGATTCTCCGATTTGCTCCATAAATTTGCCGCTCAATAAATTATCAAGCAAACCATTTATAGCTCCCAAAACGCTATCTATCAACCCACCAACAATACCACCGATTCCTTGCTCTGCGATTGTATCAAGTAAAGCAAGAACTGCTCCGATAATCTGAGATATTAAGTCAGATTTGCCTGCAAACGCTTTACCAAGTACCTTTCCTATCGTGTCGGTAACTGCTTGTGTCGCCTTGCCACCATTCACTTTTTTATCAAAGTCCACAAAAGAGTTCCACACGTTAGAAATAGAACCGCTTTTCATATTATTTAAAAGCGCATCAAGCGAATTTAAAGTACCGCTAAGTTTCTGTGCTGAGTCGGTAACGCTGCTTTGTGCGCCTACGAGGTTGGCATCAGCATCAGCAAAGGCTTTTCTGTTATTGTCGTTCTCTATCTGCGCATTTCCGAGTTTTCCCTTTGCATCAAGTTTTTGCATATCGTTTCCGCTCTTCATCGCCTTTTCATAGGCTTCCTGTGCTTCTGCCAAATTCTTACTTGATACATTGAGCTTTTCCTCTGCCTCGTTTCTCTTCTCTAGCTTCTGATTGTAGTCATTAATCAGTTTGCCAAGTTGTGAGAAATTTATATCTTTCCACTTGCTTGTGCCGTACTGATTGGATAACTCATTCATACGAGAAAGAAAGTCCTTTTGCTCATTGATAGGCTTTGCCTTGAAAGTATCTGTTTTTGAAAAAGCTTTCATATTTTTCAAAATATCGTCCATCTGCTCTCTCAGAATAACACCAAAATCTCCAAACACTTTAGTGTAGTCGATTCTGCTTTCTATCTCTTTAGCTTTCGTATCACCAATTTGTTTTTGCTTCTCAGCTTGCAAAGACTTTACTTTATATGTGTCGCCCTGTGATTCTGCGGCTCTTATCTTCTCATCGTATTCTTTTGCGATTGCAAGTTGTTGCTCCTTGAAAGTTCCGTATTCTTTCAAGTAATCATAAAGGCTTTGCGTCTTTGCTTTTAGCTGTTGCAAGTCGTATGCTTTTTCCTGTGCGTCCAGCGTGTCGTATTTCGCTTGTATGAGTGCCTTTTGGTCGCTTGTTAAAGAGACTTGCTTATCCAGTCCACTTGCATAAAAACCCTCCTTTTTCTTGTTGTCGGGGTTCTTCTCGTATTTTTGTTTTGCGGCTGCGATATTCGTTTGCAGCATGTTCTTCGCCTCTTCTTCGATTGCGTGCTTTTGTTTTTCGTAATCTAACTTGTGTTGAGCCACTTCTTTCTCTGTTGCGCTCTCCATGCGTGCGATTCCTGCTTCCTTTTCAGCGACATATAAATCCCATTTCACCTTTTCGGTATTTGCAAGTTCTTTCGCCTCTTGCTCTGCCTCTTGCTCTCTGAAATTACGCTGTTGCTCTTGTAACTGCTTTAGCTTGTTTTCGCCCTTCGTGTCTGGTATGGCGTTAAATTCACCGATTGCAAGTGATTCGCCTTTGACCTTTGATTTATTCTCCAGTCTTGTTGTTGCTACCATCTTTGCAACATAATCATTTATTTCTTTTCCTGTAAAAAGCCCTCTTTTATAATCAAACTCTGAATTATGATTGTACGCTTTCAGTGTTGCCATCATGGCTTTTCCTGCTGAATTTGCGCCATATTTCTTCAAATTCTGATTATATATCTTTTTTAAATCCTCTTGTATTTTCTTTCTTCTTTTATCATTGTATTCTTTCAAAGTTAAACCACCCGTTATAAAATTATTAGTAAAATGATTATCCCAAAAAGAATTTTCGTCCTTTCCGATTAATGCTTTATCGAAATTTAAGCGCAATCCTCCTTTTGAAGGTTTTTTTAATTCTGCGGTTGATGTACCGAATAATTTATAGATAGTACTATCCTTGATAGCATTATCCACCGAATTAATCCATTGTAGAGTAGATTTCAGGGAACTTTTAATTGTTGTACCCCAATTTCCGATAGTCTTAATAACACTATTACAGTCCTCCAAGAAATTAGCGTAAGCTGGCGTAAGATTTACGTTTATTTCATGCGCAAGTGCTCGCTTTGTGTTTGCAAGTCGTTTCTCTTGCTCTTCAATTTTACTTTCTGCGCTTGCGAGTGTTTTTGCTGCGCTTGTCTCATTGTCTAAACCTTCTTGCATTTTTTCTATATCGGCTGCGCCTTGCACGAATACCTTTGCAAGGGAAGCTTGTCTTTTACCAAGGAGACTTGTAAGAAGTGCATTCATTTCGTGAGACTTCGCTAAGTTTTGCAGTGCTTTTGTCGCACCCACTACGCTCGGGTTATACTCGTTCTTGCCCTGTGCGCTTAAACGTTGCATCATCATAGCATAGGTGTTTGCCGCCTCGCTTGCGCTGCCAAACGTGCTTGTGCCATAGCTTGTGGCGGCTGCGAGTTCTTTAAAAGAAATACCTGCGTTTTGTGCTCTGTTAGCCGTCTGTGCCAAGGCTTGCGCCATTTCGTCATACGTTGTGGTACTCTTCTTTGTGGCATTAATAATAACCGTGCTATTCTCTTTCGCTTGTAGTGCCGTTTGGTGGTATGCTCCAGCAATTTTCAACTGATAGTTTGCCGCCTCTTCTGAGGTCTTGCCCAAGACGGTTGCAAAGTCGTTTGAAGACTTCGTAACGTCTGCGATTGCATCAGAATTTCCACGCAAGCCTTCAAAGTACTTCACCCACTTTGTGCCAGCCTTCGCCATTTCTTCTGCTGAGTGGTTGCCGTCATATTCAAGTGCCACAAATTGTTCTCTCAGCTTTGAAAACGTGCCGTCATCGACATAAGCCTTTAGTGGTATCATTGATTCCACTAATTGCTGGTTTATCTGTGTTATGTTCTTCAAGCCTGCCGCCACGGCTGTAATACCTGCCATTGTCGCTCCCTTTGGGCTAAAAACCATTGAAAGAAGGTTCTCGGGATTCATGCCCTTTGTAATGAAGCCTTTCAGTTTGTCAAAGATTCCCTTTGCTTTGTCGCTTGCCTTGCTCGCTTCGTCACCTATATCTTTCGTTGCTTTCGCTGTATTCTTCGCTTGTTTCGTGACATCTTCGTAAGATACGCCCATTTCCTTCAAACGGTTCTTGCCTTCAAGTATTTCCTTTGTTATCTCTTCTTGCTGTTGCTTGTTCTTCTTCGCCTCGTCAGAATTTGAGCCGTAAACCTTCGTAATATCTTGATATTCGCTTTTCAAGACTTTCAGCTGCTCCACATTCTCTTTGATAGTGCCAGCAATATCCTCCTTTGTCATTCCTGCCCACATATCGGCGGTTTCGTTCTTTACATCGGCGGCGGCGATTTTCATTTTTTCAAGTTCTGCCTCTGCCTCGTAAATCTTTTGTCGTGCCTCGCCTGTCTGTTTGTTCCACTCTATAAGAGTTTCAAAAGGAAACTTCTGTTCCTTTACATCTGTGCCAAGTCCCCAAAAGTTCGGACGCTGTTCTGAAAGTTTTGCATATTCAGATTGCAAGCGTTTAATTTCTTCCTCTTTCGCCTTGATTGCATCGGTTTCCTTGTTCGTCTGCTCTGTCTCTTGTGTTTGGTTCTGTGTAGTCGTTTGCGATTGTTGTTGCTGCGTCTCGTGTAATTTCTCGTATGCTGCTTGCATCTGTGCCAAGCTATCTAAAATGGCATCACGTTGTTTACCGATTTTCGTTTGTTGGTCTGCGAGATTGTTTGCTATGGAGTGGTAAGGATTAGTTACTAACTTCCCATCTACGACCTCATCAGGAGTTGAGCGATATTTTTCTATTCGCTCGCCAAGGTTGCGGTATTCTTCAGAAAGGGCTGCAATTTTACTTCTTGCCCCTTCGATTGTTCTTTGGTATTCTTCATCAGAAACCTTGCCATCTTGCAAACGTTCTGTAACTCTCTTTATTGCTTCGGCTTCTTCGTTTGAGTTCGTAACACGTTGCTTGCTCGCTTCTGTGGCTTGTTTCACTGCTTCGGCGTTCTCTTGCACTTTCTGTGTCTCTTCGCCTATCTTCATGGCGTTCTGTCCGTGCGCTGTTGCCTCTGTTCCCACTGCTGCGGCTGCGGCTACGTGTGCGCCAGTGTTTACACCTGTGGCTACGTTTGAAATGCTGCGACCTGTATTTGCTACGTCAAAAGCGGCATTTAATGATGTTACGGTTTGTTGTGTCTCTGAAAAGGTGGATTGCAAACCTGTATAGGTGTTCATAAGTCTTGAAAGGGTTCTTTCTTGTCCCTCCAAAAGCCTATTCAACTCGCCAAACTCGGCGGTGTTCGCATCAGTTTTGGAGATACGTGTCTTTAAGTTTTCGATTGATGAAAGTGCCTTGTTGATTTCATCGTTCACGTTTTTAATACTCTGTGGCGTGTTCTCCATCTGCTTCTGGTAATTCGCCATTGCGTCAGCTATCTCCTTAAAAGCCTTCTGCGTCTTATCGCTGTTTGTGTCTGTGCTTGTACTGATTTCGTTCCAAGCCTTGTTTAATTTGTCTTGTAAATTGGTCGTATCATAGCCCAATTTATCAAGTTTCTTGCTAAGTTCTTCAAAAGTTTGTAGCATATCGTTTGCATTAAATTGCGCCGATATACCTAAAATTTCATCTGCCATAATATCAAAGTTTAAGTTATATATTTTGTTATCCTGTAATACATAATAAGAAGACGAAAACGTTTAAACGCTTGCATCTTTCTTCTCCAAAAGCTGTCTGATAACTTCGTGTGTGTCGTTACCATCTATTTCAACGCTCGTATCAATTTGATTTCCTTCTGGCCAAAGTTTTTTAGGGTCACCGCCTACGATTGCCCTTGCAAGTTGTTCAACGTTTCCGTAACCAAAAGCCGTTGCATCTTCTTGCGTCAGGATTGCGTCTTTTTCTACGTTTGTTTTCTTCATATCTGAGAATAAAGAAAACCCATAGAAACCTCTCTTCCAAGTGAAAATAACTTCTTTTTTCATACGTGCTTCTCCTTTTCTATCTTTGAAACCGAAACGCTCGTTATCTTCTGTGTCGATTCATCGAAACACGCCCACAAAATGTTGCCCTCTTTGTAGTCGATTTCGGTATCTTTAAGCATTGTTTTAATGAGTTCTTCCTTTGAAAGGAAACCCATCAAACGGGCAAAGTTATCGTCCACTTGGATTTCTTCTTTGCCATTTTCCAACCATCTTCTGAAAATGATTTCAGTACCTTTGTACTTCATCTTTAACACAATAAATTTCTGTATCATATATTTAACGAAATTAAGTTGTTATTTACTTGTCGTTTAAAGCCTTTAGGACTTCTTCCGGCAGTATTTTCTTTAACTCTGTTGCTACGTTGTGCGCTGTCTGTGCGCAAATAAGCATTGTGGCGATTTCTGCGCCCTGTGAGTTGTATTTGTGCAATACGTAATTTTCGCCAGTCTTGTCGATAATTGTTTTTGTTTTCATTCTTTCGTTTATTTAATTTTATTCTAAGGGGCGCAAATACTCTGTTAGTACATTTCTTTGCGCTCGCTTGTTATAACCTCGTGGTGAAGCGGAAAACCGCTCCAATCTCGTTCCTACTTACTTCTTTGCGTTTCGCTCGCCATAGTCTTTCATAGCTGCGAGAAAGTCGGCTTTGTCGGCTTCTGCTGTCGCTCTGTCTGGATTTGCTATCAGTGAAAGCAATTCGTTGACACGTGAAAGATTGTCGCCATAGTCTTCATCAAGCGGCGAGACTTTAATCAAAGTTGGGTCGCCAATCATACGCTCGGCTTCTGCGAGTTCATTGCCTGTGATTTCACCCTTTGAAACCTTATCTTTTAGGCTTGCCAGCGTGCGCTCCACCGCTTTCTGTTGTGCTGTTGTCTGATAACCTGCCAACTCATTGCGTAAGTTGTTCAAAATTTTGTCTCGCTTCTCTGTCTGTAACTCTTGAAACGTTTTATCAGGTGCTATTCCGTTTTTCTTGTCCTGTTCGTCAAAGATTTTATGCAAAAAGCCAAAACGTCCTCCGTAATTTTGTTCCATTATTCTTTTCTCCTATATTTTAGTTAATATAATTTGCGTAATTGATGAATTGTGGAGCAAACTCGTCATTGTCTCCCATCTTAAAAAGTCTTCCCACTTCTTCCATTGTTCTTGGCCATACCGACTTTGGAAAATGGTTCAAAAAATCAGTAATCGCCTTTGCAGCGTTCTTGTGCGCCTCGTATGCCTCGTTTTGTGATTCTGTCGTTACCCAGTAACCACTTTCTCGCTCTGCTATCTCTTCAAGGTCTGAAATAAGCGTAATTTCGCCGCTTTCATCAAATGAAAGAAACTTTCTGTATCCTTCTTTATTGTATTGTACCTCGTCAAACGTTGCTCTAATAGCAAGAATTTCATTTCTCAAAACTTCGGCGGCTTGCTTCATTGTGCTTGTTATGTTATCACGAATAATGCGAGATTTTAAGCCTTCAGTCTCTTCTTTGATTTGCCTTGTAAGCTCTTCGTCCAAATGCTCTGAGTTATCGAATACATAGACAAAGTTTGTTCCCTCGCCGTCTGTTCGTCTGTGCATCGTTAGGCAGTCTGTAATAATCTCCTCGTTTGACTTGATTCCTTTTTCATCAAGTTTTGCCTTGATTTCTTGCACCATCTTAAAAAACTGCCTTACATTGAAAATAAGGTCGTTCTTTGCGAGTTCGTTCTTTGCTAAAAGAAAAGGCTCAAATGCTCGTTTCTCTTCTTGCTCTGTCTGTTGTTTTTTCTGCTCGTCTTTCATAAATCTTTTTGTTTTATTGTTTCAATTCTTTGTATATCTCTTTTATAACTTCGCTTTGTCTGCTAACCTCAAACGTAAAAAATCCATTTTCGTCTATCGGTGCAAACTGCTCGGTTTCTGTCTTGATAACTGCTTTTGCTTTCTCATGCTTGTCCCAAATGTAGTGAGCCATCAGCGCACGCAAAGAAAGAAAACCCTCAGCGAGTGCAAAGTTATCATCAAGCAAAATCCAAACTTGCTTTTTATCGTCTGAGACTTTAAAAGAAACATCTACGCCGTTAATATTTTTTGTTAAATACTTCATAAAGTCGTAATTTACAATTTGAATTTTAACTACTCATTTGCGCACGCATCGGATGGACTTCTCTCTGATTTGCAACCCCTTTTGTACTTCGTTCTTGCCATAATTGCTTGGTATTACGTTGTTCTTAACTTAAAACTCTTTTAATCTCTTCGTGGCTCATTCCGTTTGTTTCGATATAGCCACGTTCCGCAAACGCTTCATCATTACGCATCTTTAAACGTTCAATTTCTTGGTACATCTTTTCGAGTTCTTCCAAGTCCTCTCGCTTCGATATGTAAACCATTTCGCACGTTTCAACCTCAAGCAAAGAAGAAAAAGCCTGTTTTTGCTCGGCTGTTATGTAACCTTGTCTTAGAATTTGAAGAAGCAAAATTTTACTTTCACGTCCTAAAATTGTAACCTGTTGCTTTTTGTTATTGCTCGCCATTGTCAGTATCCACGTTAATTGTTATTTCTGAAATGATGTTATCTATTTGCTCATCCGATAAATTATTTAAGTCCACGTTTGCCTTGATTTTGCTTTCAGTCTGCTTTGGCAGAACATACGGCAAAATGCTGCTTATAAACTTACATCTTTCTTTCATCGGCAAATTTCTAAAACTCTGAGAAATATCCTTTGCGTTTGAGCCTATAAGAGAAATAAGCCAGTCTTTTATGTATTTCGTTTTCTCGTTCTGGCTCCCCTTCGGTCTTCCTTTCGGGTTGCCTGATTGTCCTTTTTGAAACTTTGCCATATCATTTAACTCCTTTCTGTTTTAATCTGTGTTATTTGTTATATTTTACGACTTGTGCAATATGATTATTACCTCGCCGTCTTGTTCTTCTGTCTTATTAAAATTATTCTTCATATCAGCGGAGCGAACCTCAAAGACTGAAAAACCTATATCTGTGGCCAACCTCTTTCCGTCTTCTAAGAGTGGGTAACGCTGTGAGCCTACTTGCAAACAGAAATACGCATCATGTTTGAGTGCATAGAAAACTTTTTGTATCAAAACACGGTAAAAGTTATCTCGCCATGATTGATAGTTTGCATTTGATTCTCGGCTCTGTTCACCGCCCAAATACTTCTCGGTATCAAAATACGGTGGAGAGGTGAGCGCAAAATCAAAATACCCGTCTTGGAGCGGTTGTTTTTCAAAAGGTGAGCAATTAAGCGTTACCGCCTTTTCGTGCTCTGTAAACCCTTGGAAAGTGCTCCATATCGCTTTGTCGCCCTCTATCTGATAAGGTGAGGCATCCGTTCCGTTGTATTCGCTTGCCTGTGAAGCAAGAAAGCCTACAAGGCGACCGCCCCAACCTGCGCACGCATCAAGCACACGTCCACCGATAGGACAAAACTCATCTATCAAAGACTTTGCAAGGTCTGCTGGAAAGTCGAGTGGCATTTTTGCGCCGCTAAAAGCGAGTGAGCCGCTTATAAGTGCTTTGAATTTGTCAGAGCACACGAAACGTAACCGCTCGGCTTTGGCTTCATCTTTGCAAATTCGCTGCAACCCTTCGTAAGTACTGAATTGGTCGCCTACGGTCTTAAACTGCTTCGGATGGAAGGCAAGTGAGTTGTAACGTGGATATTCTCTGCCGTAATACGCAAACTTTATAAAGTCGAATAATGCGGTATTTGGTGTAATGAAGGAAAAGCCACCCAGTGCATCAAATTGCGCCAGTATATCGGAAGCCACGCCCTTTGTTGCTCTGTTTAAAAGCTCTTCAACTTCGGGGCGTGTTTCTTCTGCTTTCTGCTGTTCGCTGTCTTTGTCTTGCGCTTCATCATCTTCAAGCGGTGGAAGGTCGTCTTTAAAGTCTTCGGGCATATCAAACGCCCAGTCTTCCAACTCTTCTTCGTCCCACTCGTTTGCTATCTCGTCCCAGTCGAATTGTCCGTAAGCCAAATTATCCTTCATGGCATATTCTCTCAACTTCTTCAACGTTGTGGACTGAGGGAAGACGTAACACGGCACTTCCTTCATCTGTAATTCACGGCAAGCCCTAAGGCGCATATTACCGCCGATAACTATAAAGTGTTTGTTTTTGAGTTGGTAAACCTTCAAAGTGTTTGCTCTCAGAAACTCGGGGGATTCCCTAATACTCTGTTTCAAGTCCTCAAACTTTTCATCTTTGATAAATCGGGGATTTCGTGGTACGCCGTTTAGTTGTCCTTCGTTCAGTTCGAGGACATCAAGTTTGAGTGTTAAATATGATTCTTTGTTTGCTCTCATATCTTCGTTGTTTTTATTTCTGTATCAAAGAATATTCTGCTATTCTCTTTTTGTTTCTTGTTACCATTTCGGTATGTATGTTATAGCCTCTTTCTCTCAGATTGAAAATGATAGAAGAAAGGCGCAAACTGCCGCACATCTTAAATGCTGATAAAGCCGTTACCTTGTCGCCGTCTTGCAAACGTTCAAGTATTATCTTTGTTTGAGATTCTTTTTCCATAATCTTGCATCGTGTTTGAGTTATTTTGTTCGGAAACCTTCTCCAAGCGGTTTTCCTTTGTCTGGTGTGTAATTTATCATCCGACATCGAGAAAACCGCTTGGAGCGCAAATTTCAGCTATCAGCCGTTTATTTGCTTGTTTCTTGCGTCTTTTCGTCCGGTAACTCGGCTTGTATCTCTGCCGTTACATTGTCGTGCATAAGAAGGGCAAAAGCCTTGCTAATATGCAAACGTGCCTCTGAGATTTTAGCCTCAGCAAATGAAAGGTCTTTGAAAATCTCGCTTTCGCTGTCTGTCTCAATACTTTCAATTTTAGGAAACTTTTTCATTGAGAATTTTTCTAAACCCTTTTCGAGTTCTGCGGCTTGCGAGATTAAGACTTTCAGTTTGTTAACCTCGCCAGTGTTCAAAACGTTCTTTATCTTCATTTTCTTCATTCTGCTTTAAGTGTTGTTACTTCTGCTATTGCTCGCTCTCTGTTAGAAAGGTTCGGACGCATATTTATTCATCATTTCTTTTGCGTGCTCAACTGATACGACCCCAAACTTTACCAAACCACCTTCAAGGAGATTATCGCCACGTTCTGCGGCTTTCTTCAAATAGATTTCGAGTGCTTCAATACCTACGACTTTTTTTTCTCCCTTCTTCTGCTGAGGCTCTTCCTGTCTCGGCTTGTTCATATCTTGCACGGTTGTCTTGTGTTTGAGATATAAAGGAAACTGCTTCGAGTAATCGCTTAAATCCTCATTGCTCGTATATCTGTCCTTGTAGGTGTCTCGGTACGCATCGCAATAAAGAATTAAATCGTACATCGTGCATTGTGTGCCGTGTTTTGCGATAAATCTATCCACTGCGGCATAGAATAACACATCATTAAAACCGCCCTTTGCTCCGCCCATCTGATAGAGTGCCGAAAAGTTCATGCCAACTATTGTACGGCATAAGCCTTCTTGCTGATAGACTTCATCCACTTGCGATAAAGTGATACATGGCGTATTTATCAAGCTGTGCTCCCTCGCTGTTGCATCGTGCCACTTGCTGATAGTGAAATTAGCCATCAACGCCTCGCTATTCGGGTAGTACTTCAAGAAGACTTTAACGTTTGTCTCCTGTTGTGCTGAGTATTGGGAGCGTTTAATTATCGCCCCCGTCTGGTTGCATTGGTCGGATTTCGCTAAATAGTTTTGCGACTGCTGCCGCATTCCGTTCAATATTGATTTGTTGCTGAGTTCTTCCGACTTGTTGCCTGTTGTTACTTCCATAATTGCTTGCGCTTTGATTGTTTGTATCCGGTATTTCGTATTCGTCCTCCCAGCGTTCTCCGTTTAAATACGTGGAAGGCATCATTATCTTCACATTCTCTTCATGCCGTTTTCTGTATTCTATAAAAGTGGCATATCTCTTTGCACCTTCAAAAGCGAGTTTTCTTTTTTCGTTTGGCATTTTCTTCCATTTATCTTCCGCTGTCTTTCTGTTTATATGGCTTGGAAAAATAGAGTAAAAATCCGCAAAAGGATATTCTTCCATTTGTTCTGCTTCAAAGATTTCTGCCTCATCCTTAGGTGATGGGGGTGGCGCATCCGCTTGCTTATAATTCGCTTGCGTTTGTCTTTCTTTCTCCCATTTAGCTTTACCACCTTTAGAACCTGCTGTGCTTCTGCTTCCACTTGTCGATTTTTGCTTCTCGGCTTCTTTTTGCACATCGTCTTTTATCGTATCAAAAACTACTTTTACAACTTCGTTCTCAATATTGATTGGTTCAAAGTCCAAGACTTTTAAAACGGTGTCTAAAAAAATCGCCGTCTTGCTTGTGCTATCAAGTCCGATAGCAATTTTTATCCACTCGGTTTCAACACGTTTTCTCATCATTTCTATACCTCGCTTTCTTCTTGTTGCTTTTCTTCTTCTTCAAGTTCCAAGCATTGGTTATGAAATGATATAACGTGCATCACTACGAGAATAACCTCTCTATCCATATCCTTTGGAATTGACTTTCCTTTTGATAGCTGATAAAGGCAATAACAAACCTTGCTTGGCTGTCCGTCTTTCATTGCTCGGAAAAAGTCTGGTAAATCCTCTGGTATATAAAGAGAATTACATGGTTTTAACTTTATCATACGCAAACGTTTTATATGGTTTCACCTATACAATCTATAATATATCTTCCACGTTGCAAGCCTCTTCGTGAGATTTCTTTCAATATTGCAACAGATATCGGGCTTACTTTATCCTCAGGCTCTACGTAAATATTGTTTAATCCGCAAGTTTCAAGACGCACAAAAACTTCCTTTAATTGCTCGCCAGTCAGTTGTGCGAGTATTGAAACCATACCTTCATCAATACATAAATAAAAGTCTTGTGGATTAATATGTACGATATGTTTCATTCCCATCTCATCAATATAAGGACAAGAAATGTTTGGCATGCCGTCATTTTCCTTGCGTGGCGTTGGCATCAACTTTAAAAACTCTTCTTTACTCATTATGTATCTCCTTTGTCGTTAATTAATTATTCACTTGTGCGAATTACTGAAGGCTTCGCACCTCTGCCTTGCTCTGTTCTTCTGCGAGTGAAGGAACACGTTGTGCCATCATGTAGGCTTTGAGTTCCTTAATATCAAAATACGTGCGGTTGCCTTTGGACTTATAGTAAGGAATTACTTTTCGGTAAACCATGTTTCTTAAAGTCGTTTCCTTCATGCCGACATATTCTGCCGCTTCTCGCAAAGTTAGTACTTCTTTTGTCATTTTATTACTCATTATTTACTTTATTAATAACTTTCGGGTGCAAAGATAATACTTTCTTTTAATAACCTATTAGTTTTGTTTTAGTTTCTTTTAATTCTTAACTTTTATTATATTCGCTAAATGCCCTTTAAGAAATTGCATTTTTACGCTGGCATTCGGCTATATAGCTAATTTTTAGCGGTTTGAATGCGCTTTTAATAGATTAATAGGTTTTTAATAAGATTCTTAATAACTCGGTGTGTTTTTACCAATACAAATTTAGTTTGGGGGGGCTCTGTCTGCCTGATTCTGTTATTTCTTCGGGATTTCGCTCTGTTCGG
>OLGM01000661.1_pt1 | contig 20031 bp, 8 predicted proteins | sample 1606001 | NCBI WGS metagenome assembly OLGM01 (sample SAMN03283294) | human gut metagenome | biome: human-associated habitat; material: feces | host: Homo sapiens | place: Peru | collected 2012
ATATTATCATTCAACCGCTTATAAAATACTCTGTTTTTCAGTGACGAAGTCAGGAAAAAATCATTATGCGCAATTTCTCGTTAAAAATCAGCGACTTGCATTTCGGTCTCCGAGCCGAGAAAAATCATACAACAAGTAGGCGCGACCAAAAAAAAAGAAGAGACACCGCCCCACACATGGGGCAATGTCTCTTCTATCCTTAATATAAACTCTATACCTTATTTAACGAGGACCTTGCGTCCCGAGCCGTCGGAATATTTGTATATATAGATATTTCCGGGCGTGGTCTTGGTCACGCGAATACCCTCAATGGTGTATATACCTACGAGTGTGGCTTCGGCGCCGACTTCGTCGTAGCGTATGTCCTGTACCGCGTCATATTTCTCGTAGTCGATGACGGGCGAAATAGCCATGGACAGGGGATCTTCGGTGTTTGCATACCACTTGTACTCGCCGGTGGGCTTACTATTTTCGTCATACACTGCCAGATAGTGCCATGCTGTGTTCTTTTCTCCGGTCGAACGACGGTGGCAGAATATAGCGATGTCGTCAGCGGTGTAAGGCGAAACTTCAAGCGAACCGTTGGGGAACGGGCCTACGGTAATGAAGAATTCGGTACCCTTGTTTAGTTCGATGGTTTTGTCAAAGTGGAAGATGGTGGCCAGGTAGTCGGTTTCGCTATACTTGAGGTCTCCGGCCTTGACGGATGCGGATGCCAGTACGGCGCCGGGTGCGCCATCTTCACCCACTGCGTTGATAGTCATAGGTATCAGCGTCTCGGGGGCAATGGTGGTTACCGAAGCAAAGTATACGGCTACACTGTCGATAGCGGCGGGGCCAAGCGTTGCTTTGTACTTCTCGGCAAATTTGTCCATATCCAACCAGTTGGTACCGGCATAATTACCATACCATCCGAGTTCGACTTTCTCCAGTTTGGAGTTTTCCTCGCTACTAATGTTCCAAACATACTGGGCACCTCCGGCCTGAATTGCATATGTCAGAATATCATTGGTTTGTCCGGCATCATTCTTGGCGGTAAGTCCGACGCTGACAACGCCTTTCTTTTCGAAGACGACTGTCGGGTTTTGCTCTGTGGTAGTTTCGATATTCGCATTTTGGAACACCCATTTCCATTCGGTGGGATGTCCTTGCGAGAGGTCGCGGAAGGTCACGGGAACATTGAGGGGCAGGAACACGCCCACGAAGGGAGATTCGTAGCCTTCCTCAGGCAGACCGATGATGGCTGTCGGGGCTTTCTGCGAAACCACGACGAAGCCTTTGCGCTCGGCTTTGGCGGTCTCTGTACCGCGGGTGACGGTGAGGGTCACGTCGTAAGTACCGGCCTTATTGTAGGTCACTACGGGGTTGGCCTCGGTCGAAGTCTCGACTTCGGCACCGGGGAACGACCAGGTCATGCTCTCGGGTTCGCCCTGAGTAATGCTCTTGAAGGCTACACTTTCGCCTTCGAAGATATGCAGCGACTCGGAGGCCGAAGCGTCTTCGCGTACGATACGGAAGCCGTCGATAGCCAGGTTTTCGCCGCCGAAGGGATAGTCAAATGCGAAGGATACCTTCTTGCCTACATATTTGGAGAGGTCAAATCCGAATTTATTCCATGTCGTGGTGTTGTATGCAGTCTCCTGAGCCCAGTCGAATGCGTTCAACAGCGTTGTGGTTTCTCCGCTATCGACGTCGGTGACGGTGAAGGTCCATTTGCCGTATATCAAGAAGTTGGGGGCAAAGTATGCGTAGAATTCGACTTTGCTGCCTTCTTTGATGTCGAACGCCGGGCTTTCGAGTACGGACGAGCCGGTCGAAGCGTAATCGTAATTGATGGCTATCGAATACTTGTCGTCGCTCTTGATGGTCTTGAAGTTCATATCTGACAGCCCCCAGCCTTTGCCTACGGTCCAGTCGGCCAAGCCTTCTGCCGAGTCAAATTCCTGGTCATAGTCTGCCACTACGGCGCGGTCGGTGGTGAAATCGGCCTTGAGCGGAAGTGTGATGTCGAAAGTGGCCGTTACTACGGGGCTATTGACATTGTATCCGCGGGTCATAACGTACAGCGTGCAGGATTTGTCAAGGGTTACTGTTGCTTCTTTACCCTCGACTACGGTGCTTTGGGTGTAATCGCTTTCTTCGAATTCCTCGGCGCTCTTGGCCGTGGTCGAGTACCATATTGTGACGGCGTTTTCGTCGTCCGTGGAGATTTTCACATCAACGGCATCGTTGAATTTGCCGCCTAACGGGGTCACTACCGGCTCTTTGAGCGGAGTCTTGGCTACGACGGTTACGGTCATAGTTGCCGATGCGGGATAGTAGTTGGCATCGCCATCGAATTTTGCGGTGATGACTGCTTCGCTATCTTCCTTGACATAAGAGGTGTAGAGTGTGCCCTTGCTGTCTACCGAGCATACCAGGGGGGCGGACGAAGAGTACTTGATGGGCGTCACCTTGTTCGGGTTGAGCAGGTCGGCATATCCTTCTTCGCCCGTGATGAGCGAAACTTTGGCTTCGTTGAAACGAATTTGCGGGTCTTTGCGGATGACGTATTTAGCCTCGGCTACATCGCTGTATTCGGTACCCACAAGAGTGACGGCCTTCAGTGTAGCGGTCTCGGCTACGGCGATGGGCTCGGTGTAAGCCTTGCGTGTGCCGTCTTCCAGCTTGGGATTGCTGCCGTCGGTTGTATAATATATGGTGTATTTACCGGCTTCGAGCGACGATACGGCCAGCGATACGGACTGTGCTTCGTCATAAGTACCGGCTGCAACCGAGAATGTCGGAGCGGGTACGGACGATTCTACGGTCTCGTAATCAATCTCGATTTTCTTGACATACAACGGGCCTTTGGTGTCACTCGTCTGATTGAAGGTAATCACAATCTCGCCTTCCTGCGCATCTGCATCGGCTATCTTGAACTCGTACTCGGCTATACTGTTTGTAAGGGATGCCGTAGTATTGGTCCCGTTGAGATAGCTTTTGCCGTTGACTGTCACCGATACATTGCCGGCCATTGTGTCTTTATTCACACGAGCCGATACACGTACAGCCTTGATTAGACCGGCGAGGTCGCTTGTGGAGAGAGTGGCTTTTACCGGGGGTCTATCCGCCGACCCTATATACTGGCCGCTGGATGCCGTATAGGCAAATACAATAGTGCCCTCGGCTGTGGCTTTCCACTGCAGGCCGTTGAGTTCGGCTGTGTAGAAATCCTTTTCGACAGCACTGGCGCCAAAGTTGTAGAAGCCTTGGCCGCCTTTGTTCTTGGACGTGTTCCACTCAAAAGACCAAGTGGACACGGCCGCCGATGCCGTAACGGGCAACAGCGTCGCCAATACAGCAATTAATGTGAGTAATGTTTTTTTCATAAGCAATTCGTCTGTTATTTATAATTATCCTATTGCATTTTGTTCCGACAAAGTTAAGGCTTAATCCAAATAAATCAAAGTTTTTTACAATAAAAATCGAAAAGGCAAGTATCGAAGCATCACCGCTTTACAAAATGCCACGCCCGACCGACCGCATAAGCGTGTCTGTCGGGCGTATGCAATACTCATTACCACATTATTTTCGGGTATATTGTGCGCCCGTTGATGCAAAAACTCGAAAAAATCGGCCTATCCGGCTGCAAAACAAGTCGCAGACACAGCCTCTTACGAGGCCGCACATTCCGCATCAGGGCTTTTCGACCGATGTCTAAAGTCGTCTCCTCCGAGCGGCAATATTCGTCCCATACGGGCTGTAATCTGCTCTTAGGGGTGGGCACAATCTGCCCTCCGGCATCAATATTCGTCCCAGCTCTTGATTTCGATATCGTCTACGGGGATGGAGGTAAAGGCGTTGATGTATGCCGAGGCCAAGCGGGCATTAGTAATCAGAGGCACGTTGAGATCCACAGCGGCACGGCGTATCTTGTAGCCGTTGCTAAGTTCGGTGGTGGTCAAGTTCTTAGGAATATTGACCACCATATCTATTTTATGGTCGTGCAGCAATTCGAGCGCCTGCGGATGCATATCGGGCTGCGAAGGCCAGTAGACACGGATGGCCGGAATACCATTGTCGTTGAGGAAGGCATGTGTACCGCCGGTGGCATAGATGGTAAATCCGTGTGAATGAAGTGTGTGCGCGGCTTCCAGCATATCGGCCTTCTGGCGCGGCGTTCCCGTGCTGAGCAACACCGAGTGGCGCGGAACTCGCTGTCCCACACTTATCATCGCAGCCAACAGCGCTTCGCCCGTATCATCGCCCAGGCAGCCCACTTCGCCGGTTGAGGACATGTCCACACCAAGCACCGGATCGGCACCTTGCAGGCGCGAGAACGAGAATTGCGAGGCCTTGATGCCTACGTAATCCAAGTCGAAGGCGCTCTTGGCCGGCCGTTTGACGTCAAGACCGAGCATCGCCTTAGTGGCCAAGTCTATGAAGTTTATCTTCAAGACCTTGGATACAAAGGGGAACGAGCGCGAGGCTCTGAGGTTGCATTCGATGACTTTGATGTCGTTGTTCTTGGCCAGATACTGGATATTGAAAGGTCCGGTAATATGCAGGGCGCGAGCTATCTGCTGCGAGACTTTCTTGATACGGCGCACGGTTTCGACGTAAATCTTTTGCGGAGGGAATTGTATGGTGGCGTCGCCCGAGTGCACGCCCGCAAATTCGATGTGCTCGCTGATGGCATATACTATGATTTCGCCGTCACGTGCCACGGCATCCATTTCTATCTCCTTGGCGTTCTGTATAAACTGCGTCACCACCACCGGGTGTTCCTTGCTGACATCTGCGGCCAAGCGGAGGAAGCGTACCAATTCGTCGTTGTTGGAACATACATTCATAGCCGCACCGCTGAGCACATAACTGGGGCGTACCAGTACCGGGAACCCGACTTCTTCTATAAATGAGTTGATGGACTCCATATCCGTCAACTCGCGCCATCGCGGTTGGTCTATGCCGAGGTTGTCGAGCATGGCCGAGAACTTGTGCCGATCTTCGGCGTTGTCTATATCATGTGCCGAAGTACCGAGGATTTTGACACCCTGTCCGTCCAAGCGCGTAGCCAAGTTGTTGGGTATCTGTCCGCCGACGCTCAGGATGACCCCGTGCGGTTGCTCGAGGTCGATGATATCCATAACGCGCTCGAAGGTCAATTCGTCAAAATACAGACGGTCGCACATATCATAGTCCGTAGACACGGTCTCGGGATTGTAGTTTATCATCACCGAACGCCAGCCCTGCTGCTTGACCGAACGGAGAGCATTGACCGAGCACCAGTCGAATTCGACGGACGATCCGATGCGGTATGCGCCGCTGCCCAGGACGATTATACTGCGGTGGTCGTGCTTATAGTGTACATCGTTCTCCGTACCGTTGTATGTCAAATACAGGTAGTTGGTACTTGCGGGATATTCGGCGGCAAGTGTGTCTATCTGCTTGACACACGGGACTATGCCAAGTTGTTTGCGCAGACAGCGCACTTCCAGCACGGACTCGTGAGCGTGGGACATATCGTCCTTATACACCGAACGGGCTATCTGAAAGTCGCTGAAACCCTGTTGCTTGGCCAGACGCAACAAATCCTCGGGCAAATCCTCGAGCTGATTGTAAGCGCCCAACTCATCAGCCGTGTCCATAATGGCTCGCAGCTTGTACAGGAACCAGCGGTCTATCTTGGTAAGCGCGTGTATGCGTTCGACATCATAGCCGCGAGCCATAGCCTTGGCTATCACAAATATACGGCGATCGGTAGGCTCGGCCAAAGCGTGGTCGATGTTGTCTATCTTTATGTCTTTATTCTCGACAAATCCGTGCATCCCCTGCCCTATCATTCGCAAGCCCTTCTGTATGGCTTCTTCGAAGGTACGACCTATGGCCATAACCTCGCCGACGCTCTTCATGGACGATCCTATTTCGCGATTGACGCCGTGGAATTTACCCAAATCCCAGCGCGGAATCTTGACGACTACGTAGTCTAATGCCGGTTCGAAGAACGCCGAGGTGTCGTGCGTCACCGAGTTGCGTAATTCAAACAGCCCGTAGCCGAGGCCCAATTTGGCAGCGACAAAAGCCAGCGGATAGCCCGTGGCCTTGGATGCCAGAGCCGACGACCGACTCAGACGGGCATTGACCTCGATGACACGATAGTCCATACTGTCGGGGTCGTAGGCATACTGGACATTACACTCGCCTACGATGCCTACATGACGTATGATTTTGATGGCCAGCGAGCGCAAATAATGGTAATCATCGTTGCTCAGGGTCTGACTGGGAGCCACCACGATGCTTTCGCCCGTGTGTATGCCCAGGGGATCGAAGTTCTCCATATTGCACACGGTGATGCAATTGTCATAGCGGTCGCGTACCACCTCGTACTCGACTTCTTTCCAGCCTTTAAGTGATTTCTCGATAAGCACCTGTGGAGCAAATGCCAAAGCCTTTTCGGCCAAAGCTCTCAGTTCTTCGGCATTGTCACAAAATCCGCTACCCAAGCCGCCCAAGGCGTAAGCCGCACGTACGATTACCGGATAGCCCAACTCGGAAGCCACGTCCAAGGCCTGTGCCACGCTGTCGGCGGCACTGCTGCGTATGGTCTTAACGCCTATCTCGTCCAGTCGCTTGACAAAAAGTTCGCGGTCTTCGGTGTCGATAATGGCCTGCACCGGAGTACCAAGCACCTGTACACCGTAGCGCTCGAAAACGCCGTCACGGTATAGGTCGACACCGCAGTTCAGCGCCGTCTGCCCGCCGAAAGCCAATAGGATGCCGTCGGGACGCTCTTTTTCGATGACCTTTGTCACGAAATACGGCGTCACCGGCAGGAAGTATATCTTGTCGGCAAAGCCTTCGGAAGTCTGCACCGTGGCAATATTGGGGTTGATCAGGACGGTGGATATGCCCTCTTCTTTCATAGCCTTGAGTGCCTGCGAGCCCGAGTAATCAAATTCGCCGGCCTCGCCTATCTTAAGCGCCCCGCTGCCCAGTAGCAGCACTTTTCGTATGGTTTTGTTGGCTGTCATGGATTGTCGTGTATATGTGTCTTGGATTTGTTTCGTTGTATTGTTTCGTAGCCTTATATTATTATGACGTTACGGCGACCTGCATTACATCCGGTCAGAGTAGCGCCGCAAAGTCATCGAAAATAAATTCGGTATCCTTGGGTCCCGAGGAGGCTTCGGGGTGGAACTGAGCCGAGAACCACGGGCGAAACTTATGGCGTATGCCCTCATTGGTTCCGTCGTTGAGGTTGACAAACAGCGGCGCCCATTCTTCGGGCAGGGTCTTGTCATCTACGGCGAAGCCGTGGTTTTGGCTGGTGACGTAACAGCGCTCGGTGCCTACAAGGCGTACCGGCTGGTTGTGGCTGCGATGTCCGTACTTGAGTTTGAACACCGATGCACCGGCGGCTTTGGCCAACAATTGATTGCCCATACATATTCCGCATATAGGGCGTCTGGTCTCCATAGCCTTACGTATATTGGCTACGGTGACATCCACCATATCCGGATTGCCCGGGCCGTTGGATATAAACAGCCCGTCCCAGCCTTCGAGCGTATTGAAGTCATAGTCCCAAGGGACACGGATGACACGAAGGCCGCGACGCAACAGGCAGCGCAGAATATTATGCTTGACGCCGCAGTCAACCAGCACCACGGTCTTTTCCGCCGACGCATCGCCGTAGGTTTCTACTTCGGTACATGAGGTCTTGGCCACCAAGTTTTCCTTGTTCGGGTCGTACATTTCGGTGACTGCCGGAGCACCGTCTATCTCGATACGTCCCAGCATCGAACCATGCTCGCGCAGATGCTTGGTCAGGGCGCGTGTGTCTATGCCGTATACGGCGGGGACATGCTCGTCGCGTAACCATTGGGCCAGCGACCGTGAGGACTGCCAGTGGCTGTTGTGCCACGAATAGTCCTGACATACGAAGCCTCGACAATGGATGCGCTCGCTCTCGAAATTGTCACTCAACGCCGAAGCCGGTGCATCGGCTGCCGGGACGCCGTAATTGCCCTGCAACGGGAAGGTCGTCACCAATATCTGACCCTCGTACGAGGGGTCGGTAAGACTCTCGGGATAACCGGTCATAGCGGTATTGAACACCACCTCGCCGGAAGTCCCGGCGGCGTCATAGCCAAACGAATGGCCGCAAAAAATGGTGCCGTCTTCGAGTATTAGTCGTGCGGCAGGTGTTTGTCTCATAATGCTTGTAGGCGTAATATTGGGGCTGTTATTGGAAACTGTGTCGCTGCAGGCCCGGATGGCTCTGCGCCGGATGCGGTATCCGTCTGCAAATTTAGTGTTTTTTTCCGTAACGACAGCCACGCTGCAAGACCCATTTACCCCTTTTGCGACAAAATGCGACAAAAAGAATTTGCACGAACTTTTTGTCGCACATAAGCATACGTATTCGCTCAAAAATGCGTAACTTTGTAGTCTATTCACTTGTGGCCCGAGCACGTTGCCATGACGTGCACACCAAGCCGCCCCTGAAACCATAGAAAAAAATTATAGACAACCTCATACCACTCCTCATGAATCAGACATATACCTCTGAATTGAAATATACCCCCTCGCAGGAGGCCGCAATCAAGGCTTTCGACAATTTTCTCAACGACAAGAACACCCAAGCGTTTATCCTCAAAGGTGCTGCCGGAACCGGCAAAACCACCATCACTCGCATTATGGTGGACATGGTACGCCGCAAGTTCAACGGCGTAAGCTCGGACGTCGCACTGATGGCTCCGACGGGACGCGCCGCCGACATCCTGGCCAAACGTACCGGGCTGCCTGCAAACACCATACACCGCTCCATATACCGTCTGAACAAAATCGAGCGCCTCGCCGACGACCAAAACGAACACAACGCCAAAGGCACTCAGACGGAAAAGGAGGACACGGAGTCTAACGATACCGGCGAACGCAAGCTGCACTTTGCGCTCGCTGACAACGTTTTCGCATCCAACGGCAACACGGTCATCTTTGTAGACGAAGCCTCTATGGTGTCGGATACGTATAATTCGAGCGACAATTTCATCTTCGGTTCGGGCTATCTTCTGCGCGATCTATTCACCGTCATCCGTCACCACAAAATCGTATTCATCGGCGACTACGCCCAGTTACCGCCCGTAGGCATGGCCATCTCGCCGGCACTATCTTCCGAATATTTGTCGCAGAATTACGGCGTCAAGACCACCGAGGTCGTTCTGAGCGAAATTGTCCGTCAAGACTCCGGCGCCATAATTGACAATGCCGTCAGACTGCGCGACGCTATCGATGCCAAAAGTTTCATGGACTTGCACCTATCCATCGGCAGCGATGTGTCCCGATCCGACAGCATCACCGATGACTATATGGCATGTCCCGACCCGGTATTAGACAAAGTCATCGTCACTCATTCCAATGCCGGTGCACGCAATTACAACGTCGAAATACGCCGTAGACTTCTGGGAGATAACGCCGCGCGATTGGTCGCCGGCGAGCCGCTCGTAGTCTCGCGTAATTACTATGGCGAGCGTATCCTATTCAACGGCACAATAATTCGCGTCGAACCTTGCAAGGACGGCCCGGCTGTAATATCACGCACCATACAGGTGCCGCAACACTTCCTCGAAAACGGCCATAGGGTTATGCACCCTGTCACTTTACGCTTCATCAAAGTTCACTTGTACCATTTAGACAGCGACTATGACCCGGAATTCTATATCCTTGACAACTTCCTGGACGACGAAAGCCCCGCACTCGGGCATGACCTGGCCGCCGCATTGTACATTGACTTCAAAATACGTCATCCGCACTTGTCTTCAGACAAGCCGCACACAGAAGAATTCGAAATTGCTCTGCGTGCCGACCCGTTCTTCAATTGCCTGCTATGCAAATACGGATACGCGCTCACCTGTCATAAGGCTCAAGGTGGCGAATGGCCAAACGTTCTGGTGGATATGTCGCGCAGCGGGTCTAAAGACAACGAAAATTATTTCCGCTGGGCTTACACCGCCATCACCCGCGCGTCCAAGCACTTATGGCTGTTCAATGCTCCGGTGACGGACGGCAGCACCGGTATGAAAAAGCTGCCGATAACGCGCGGCGGCAAATTCAAGACTTATGTCCCGGAAGGCAGCGACTTTAGGACACTACGTTTCGAGGCCATACGTCGCGCCGCCCGAGACCTGGGCTTGGAATGTGAAGAAGACTTGTCGGCCAATTTCGAGCACCGTATCACCTTGTGCGACTACTCCACGGGGCAGTATGCACGTTTTCGCTTGATATACAGCAACAACGGATACACCAAAGCGCCGAAAGTGATGAACGTCTCCTCGGGAGACTTTGCGCAGAAGTGTCTGCCGGCAATCACGGCCGAATGCGAGCACGTGGACATACCCTTTGACGACCAAGGACTTCAGAGCGCAAGACAGATGCACGACCACATCTACGCATGTGCCAAAGCACTCGGCATCAAGGTGGTCAATATCGAGCACCGACAATACCAATACGCCTACCACCTGCGCACCGACGGACATGCCGTGGTCACCTTTATTTACAACGGCAAAGGACGGTTCACCACCATGAAGCCTCAAAGCGACATCGGAGACAGCGATGCCCTTCTCAAAGAATTCTGCGAAAGCATCTGACGCGTCAACCTCCTCCGCGACGGAAACCCGCCTCGACAGGAGGGCATTATTTCGGCCGCGTACACACCCTGTAATTGCGGCCGTACAACGTCCTAATTACGAACACAACAATCACTATCATAGAAATATACAACCATGGCATACCAAGATATCAAGGATCTGCTTGACCGGCATGAATACCACGAGGCACTGGAACTTGCCCGTAACGAATACACGGCCAATGCCGGGCTCTGGGAAGCTCGCAACCTTTTTCGCTGCCTTTACTACAACGCCAAAGCGGCAGCCAACGCCAACAACCCCGATTCGGCATCCGAGTTTCTGGAGCAAATGACGCTTTTATATAATGAGCACGACCTCAACGACGACATCAACAACGGAATGCTGGAACGAGCCAAGCGGTTCAGCAATCCGACAGGCGTACTCGTGCAGCAGGCGTATGCCCAAGCAAAAGCCGGCAACGGCGAAGACGCTTACACCACCGTTTCAGCGATATACAACGACGGCAGACTGCCCGACGACCAAAAAAGTGCCTACGGCTGGATAATATATTACTCGCTCAAACAGCAGTCGGACAACGACGTGGAACGTCTTGTGGTCGAACGCAAGCATCGTCTGATGCGATACATCGAACTCGGATTGCCGTCGCCGGCATTGCTGCACTCGCTGATATTGAGCGAGGCCGTACGCATCGAGAAGACAACCCCGCTGAAATTCGTCATACACAACTTTTTCGAGCTATGGGGCGGTAGCGCAAAACTGCGCCCCGAGGACTGGAAACAGTTTAAGGGCGAGCACGGCACATTGCCTTCGCTTGTCGAAAAACTTATCACGGTATACGTCAAGGAAGTAATGACCGATGGTCGCGACCCCTCCGAGGACTTTGTAGCACTGATAGACAAAGCGCTTGACACCTTTGACAACAATCAGAACCTGCCCCGCCAACGCGCACAGATATACCTGCATTTCCACCAAAAAGACAAAGCCGTGGACTTATACCGCAAATTGCTCAAACGCAATGCCTCGCGATTTTTCCTATGGAACGAACTTGCCGAACTCGCCGACGACCCGGACCGCCGCCTGGCTCTGACGTGTATGGCAATTTATCAAAAGCCGAAGGAGGATTTCATAGGCAAAGTCCGTATGTCATTGGCCGCTCAATTGTGCGACCGCGGCGAATACGCCCTCGCCGCCGGACAACTGGCTCGGGTACGACAATGCTACGAACGTCAGGGATGGCACATCCCACCGGCCTTGAAACAGATCGCAGACCGCATACCCGCCGGGACGGCCGAAGCCGACGGTCGCGATTTCGTCCGAACACACGCAGATGAAGCCAATATCTACTTATACGATAATGCCGCATGCGTGACGCTTGTCAAGTCAGGCGAAACCACGGACAAAAAAGACAACCGCAAGCGCCTATGGCTGGCAACGGACGCCGACGGAAACAGCTACATAATTGACCCGCACCGCCTTCACCTTCCGGCCAGAACTCCCGGCGCCACCGCCATCGAGGCCGTCATCGCCGGCAAGAAAGTCCTGAAAGCGTCCATATCGGACGCCATACCGCCCTTTGTCCGCAAATTCAGCGGTACCGTAAAGCGTCGCGTAGGCGCCACCGGCAAGGCTTACACTTTCATAGACAAGGCATACGTCGGCCAGCACCTGCTCACCCCGGACATTCCCGACGGCAGCGAAATCTCGGTCCTCGCCATTCCGGGCAAAGAGGGCAAATGGACTGCTCTGCGCATCGTGTAGACTCACAGGGACATACACCGGTGCACATGATAATGAATAAGCATAGATACCCCGGACAGGAGACTGTCATAGGCACATCGGACAGGAGACAGACTTCGGTACTCCGGTCAAATATGCCCGAAGACGATAATTACCAAATATTGAAACGGAAGCCGACGGACGCTTCGGCGGTGAACACGCCCGAAATCAAGGTGTGCTCCTTATTATAGAACAACCCGTTCTCGGCGCTGAGGATGATTCCGGCAAACCAGCGGCGGTTGTTCCATACGGCCGAAGCCTGCGCACGGTTGTACAGCGATAGTGACACCTTGGCCGGACCGTCATTCTCGCGCCCATGCTTTATACCCAATAGCGGCGACTCGCTCACGCCTATGGTCCAGTGCTTATTGAGCACCCAATTGTAGCCGTAGCCGCCGCATAGGGCATAATTGTTGTTGCGCAGATGGTAGTTGTAGTCATTTGCAGCCCAACTTTCGGGCAATTGGGAACGCATATCTTCCGGAAGCTGTCCGAAATCGAAGGTATAATCCTGCACCCAATACGAGAAGCCGAGGAACCACGAGCCCTGTGACCGCTGCTGCAATTTGCTGTAATTGAAAGCCGCGGCACGCGAATAGCGCTTATTATTGAAGTAATAATATGTGTCCAATCCGAAGATTTTGGTATCAAGTCCCGAAAAACGATAATTGGGATGCTTGATGCTGCTACCCGAGCCCATAGACACGATACGCGTGTCCACATCGTTGGTTATCCAGTATAACTCGGCGGTAAGCAGTGCACAATTGAGCCTGAAATTCCAGCGCCGACGCGAAGTCTTGGCGCCGCCGAAAAGCCGACTGATATTAAAATCATATCCGACCGATACAGCCAAATAAGTCAGCCATACGCCGGCCGTAGTGTTGGGATCGGAAATCATAGACATACGCACATTGTCCTCGGTAAATCGGAAATTGTAATTGTCAAACCACGACTCAAGTTTAAGCTTTACATTGAATTTGGTACCCGTACCCTTGACATAAGTGCTGTCGTATGTATTGAAAAAGCGGTCGCCCCAGCGATAGACATTCACGCAAAAACGCGGGAATTTGCCCCACTCGGCCACCGAGTCCAAGGCCAACGAAAAAGCAGACGTACGCGGTGCCGAAAGGCACATACATACGCCTACAAGAAAAACTGCGAGCAGTCTTGAGGACAATAGAACCGGCTTGTTCATATCTTTTTCGAGCACAAAATTACATATTTTCGCCGAAAGTTGTATCACTCCGACACCTCCACAAGCCATATATTCCAATATTTGTCCCATATTGCCACCTCACCCCACACCTCTTCACACGTCATATCCTCATCGCCCGACGAAATCACCGAGCCTTTCCGAGCCCTCCAAGTAAAAAGTCGGCTCAGTTCAATTCGACATTCCACATTCCACATTCCACATTAAAAAAGGTGGCTTTCCGCAACGGAAAGCCACCTTTTTTAATGTGGTGATGCTATGTCTTATTTGACGAACTTGGCCACGGCCACCTTGCCGTTAGCGAGTTCGGCACTTGCTACGTAAGCACCTGCGGGGAGGTTGGCGATGTCGATGCCCTGGCCGGCGGTAGCGGCTACGCGAGCCACCATCAGTCCGGACATGTCGTATACGGCTACGACGGCATCAGCATTGACGGTAAGAATACCACCGGCAACGGTGATAGTTGCGGCGGGAGCTTCAGCGCTATCCACGGTGATGTCTTTGACAGCGGAGCTGCCTACGAAGCCCACGGGAACACAGCCGTAACCTTCGACGCCGGGAATAACCATTTCAACTTTGGGTTCGGCTTCGCCGAGTTTGACGCGCTTGATACCGCTGTGGTGCAGAGGATTGGCTTCGTCATACTTGTCGGCCCACCAGTATTTACCACCGCATTGAGCAGCATAGTCCTGAGCCTCATTGGCAGCAGCTTCTTCGGCAGAGGGGGCTCGGTAGCACCAGTAGAGGTAGCCGTCTTCGGCGCTGAACTGGCTGATACCTACGTGTTCGTTTGTTGCGGAACCTTCGTATTTAACGGGCGAGCCGTCTACGAGAACCGGGTCGAGGTCTGCGAAGTTCTGTGTATCGACGCCCTTGTCAAGCAGTTTGGCGATATCGATACGGTATACACCGCCCTTGACCAGCTTGTCTTGGCTACCGGCTGTTTCGATGTAGATGTAGATTTGGTCATGCTCTTCGTCTACATAGAATGTAGTGAAGATGGGGTTGATGTTGTTCAGCAGAACCGAACCTTCGGGCTTGTTGCCGGGAAGTGTAGCATTGCCTATATCGCCATCCTGGAAGGTGTAGATACCGTTGCCGGAGAACTTCATACCCAGCCAGTAGCGTGCGTCCTTATTGGCTTCAGCGTCTTCGACGAGCTTGCCTTCCTTGACGCTATACTTGTTGGTTGTGATACCCCAACCGGCTTTGATACAGCCGTAAGCCCAAGGATTGTTATAGAAGCCCATCCAATTGTTTTCCATCCATGAAGGATAGTCCTGGGGAAGTGCAATAGCGTCTGCGGGAATCTTGCGAACGCAAACGTTGCGGTCGTTTACAAAGAGGTATTCGCCGTATACATACAGGCCGAAGGGATCTTTGTAGGCGTTGTTGCCGGTGTTGTCAAGTACGACAGCCTGGAAGAGCTGACCACCGACTTTGGAGATGTAGAACAATTTGCCGTCACCGTCTACCGAACCGGTAGCGGAGTATACGAACTTCTTACCGGCGCAAGCACCGTAGATACGGTTCTTGAATACAGCCAGCTGGAAGGTGTGAGGTATCTCACCTACGTCATAGGTGTCGATTCCGTCGGTGAGGTCGTAAGCAGCGTGCAGCTTGGAGTCTGTACCTGCATAGTAGATACCGCGGGGCATACCCATGTCCTTGGGACCTACTGCGAGGTTTTCGTCACCTACGATGGTGAGGTATTTCCAACCACCGGCGTTTTTGTATGTTTCTACGAGTTCGTTGGGCACGACAACGGTGATTTTGTCACCTTCGTTGAACACGCCTTCGGCCATACCGGCGGGGTTGGCAGCCGATACGGTGATTTTTTCGATGGCGCTACCCTTGAAGCAGTCGGCTTCGAGGATGGCGAGGATGGTACCCAGGTCGATTTCCTTGAGGCCGGTGCAGCCTGCGAAGGCGTCCTGTTTTACGATGGTTATCTTATCGTTGAAGTTTACTGTAGCCAGTGCGGTGCAACCCTTGGCGATACCGAAGGGAACTTCGCTGCCGCTGACGGTCAGAGTCTTCAGCGAGGTATTGTCGGCCAATACATAGCGGCCTACGTTGCCACGGACAGCCATTTCGGCGATATTGGTGCCATAGAGGGAGTAGTCACCCCATTCGGTGCAGTTGTCAAGCACGGCCGAAGTCAGGTTGGCGCACTTGTAAGCTGCATAGGGACGCAGAGCGGTGAAACCGTTGAACTCTTTAGTCTCCGAAGCGGGAGCCCAAGCGATCAGGGTCTTGCCGTCTTTGCTGGCTATCATTTGTGCTGTGGGGGTGTCACTGACGTAATCCTCGTTGGCGGCGTCCACGGTGAAATTCTTGATGGCGGTGCAGCCCATGAATGCGCCGTCACCGATGGCCTTGGTGGCTGCGGGGATGGCTACGGAGGTCAGTTCGGCGTTATTAGCGAATGCCTGAGCGCCGATAGTCTTGACCGCGGCGGGAATGACGAGGGCGCCTTTGAGTGCGCTACCGGAGAATGCCATTTGGCCGATGGAGGTCAGGCTTTCGGGAAGCACGATATCGCTCACCTTGGCATTGAGGAATGCCATAGCATCGATGGAGGTCACAGCACCTTCGAAGCGTACCTTAGCAAGGCTTGTGCAGCCCTGGAAGGTCGACGAGGGGATGGTGGTGATACCTGCGGGAAGGGTGACTTCGGGCAGCGAGGAGCAGCCTGCGAAGACGTTGGTACCCAGAGATGCCAGTTCGGCGGGAAGTGTCAGGTTGGTAAGAGCCTTGCAGCCTTCGAAGTAGCTGGTAGGCAGCGATGTAACCTTCGGACCGAGAACAATGGTGGTGAGCACCTTATTGCTACGGAAAGGTTTCTCGGCCATAGCAGTGTACTTGGAGCCATCGATGGGGCGGTTGATGTTCAGTGTAGTGAACTTGTCAAAGCCGCCGCCGTTGAATATCGATGCGGGGATGGCGATTGCGTCGTCACCTTCGGCAAAGGTCATGCTCTCAAGATTGACAGCACCATTGAAGGCGTCAGCGCCGAAATCGACGATAGTACCGGGAATGGTGATGGAGGTCAGTGCCGTACATTTCTGGAAGCACTTGGCCGAAATCTTGGTAATCGAAGAGGGAAGGGTTACACTTGTCAGTGCCGTGCAGCTGTCAAATGTACCGTCGTTAAGTTTTGTAAGAGTGTTGGGAAGCACCACGCTTGTCACGGTGGTATTGCCCTTGAAAACTGCGGTGGGGACGTCTACAACGGTAAATTCATTGCCGTCGTAAACAGCCTTTTCGGGGATAACGATATCGCCCTCGTACACCGCAACGGTGGTGCCGTCAGCGGCCTTGGTGCCGGCTTTTTGCACCTTACACTCGAACTTCTTTGCTACGGTTGTGTACACCAGACCGTTGTAGACGAATTTAGTCGCCTTTGTAGGAGCTGTTGCAGCGGTCATAGTACCCACACCCAAGCATGCAATCAACGCGGCAGATACCACGAAGTTGCGTAATGTTGATGTAGAAAAACGCATTACGATTAGTTTGGTTAGGTTATTAATATTTTGGTTGTCAGTAATTTACTAATCACACCTACACATGTCCGGCGGTCCGTAATCTTATGACATAGGCCACGGCAAGGCTTTCAAGACCGACCGTCGCGGACACATATAGTCGGCTCAAAGTTACACATTTTTTTTCAATAAGCAGGTCGGCGTGCTCGTATTTTTTTTTGTAAACCTGCTTATATTCTTATATAAGGTACCGTCTGAGGCTCTTATCGGAGAACTCGCAGTACTCGGAATACTCGAAGAGATCAGAGGACCCGCAGCACTCGCAGCACTCGCAATGCTCGAATGGTTTGGAATCTTCCTCTCATGTCCGCGAATTTGTTCCGGCGGACACAATTCGCTAACTTTGCAGTCGATATGCACACCATCACACGCAACGCACTGGCAATGACAGCACGCATGGCCGCCACCACGGTCGTGGGGCTGCTGACGTGGCGTATAGCCTTACAGCTTCTTGGCGCCTACTCGCTGGGGCTGTATTCGGTCATTGCAGGGGTCATCGCTTTGGGCGAGGTGTTGTATGCTACTTTAGGCGGTGCCTACGACCGTTATATGGCTTATACACTGGGACGTTGCGATTCCGATTTCGGCGATATGGCAGCCACCGCCCGTCGCTTGCAAGTGCGCGTAGCCGTGGCTGTAGTCGTCTTGGCCGACACCGCCGGGCTGTGGTATGTCTTGTCGCTGAACGATGTAACCGCTGCCGGGACATGGGTCGCCGTAACGGTGTTCCAATTGGCCTTGGCGACTTCGGTGCTGACTATCTTAGCCGCCCCGGCGCGAAGTGTTCTGACGGCGCTCGAACGTATGGACATCGTGGCGCGAGTCGACATAACGGCCACCGTGGGGCGTTTTGTGCTGCTGGCCGTACTGTTATGGCTGGCAAACGAGTATGAGGTTATAGGCTCGGGCAGTCCCTACCCGCTTGTGGCGTATGCTATTGTATGCGTGACTATGCCTCTGTATACTTGCCTGGCCCTATGGCGGCATAGCCGACGTCGTATCGGCCGAACGGGTACGGCCTCGAAAATGATGATGCGCGAACTGCTGCGGTATGCCGCCGCCGATTTCTACGGCAACGCGGCTGTAGCCATACGCGACCAAGGTATTATACTGGTTTTCAATGCCGTGGGCGGACTTGCCGCAACTGCGGCGCTGACTTTGGCTCTGGCCGTAGTCGCCAAGGTGCAGACCTGGGCTCAAAGCATACTTACCGCCTTTGTTCCGCCCGTCATCAAGGCCTATGCCGCCGGCGACAACGATCGCATGTGGCGTATGGCCTTACGTGCTTTGGCTTGGAGTGCCGGCATATTCGGTGTCTGCGCCGCTGTCTTATACGCCTTTGCCGACACGCTGATGCCGCTGTGGCTGGGTCCGGAGATGCCGTCAATGACGGTGGCGCTGCTGGGCATAGCTTTGGCTGCCGGGATGTGCGTAGGCATCACCAACGTCTTTGCAGCCGTCGTGCACGCCACCGGGCGCATACGTGCTTATTCGCTGGTATCCGGCACGATATACCTTTGCGCCCCGGCGGCTCTATACTTTGCCGCGCAGCATTACGGAGCGGACATGGCATACGCGGCCATCATACCGATATACGCGGCGGTCACCGTATGCGCCGTCTTGTTTGCGCGAAGTACTGCCGGACACCGGGTCGAGACTTCCGAGGCCGTCAACAACACCGCCTCGCCGCGTCCGAGACGCATACTCGTCATCATCCGTTCGCTGGATATGGGCGGAGCCGAACGTGCTCTTATCGATAGCCTGCAACAGCACCCTGCACGCCCGTCCCAAAGCATTGACATACTGGCCTTATGCGGCGGACGTTGGACCGACAGCCTCCCCGAAAACGTCACGGTGCTGTCCCCGGTATGGGCCAATGGTGAGCGCAGCCGAACGCTGGCCTTGCAACTATGGGCGGCACGTCACGGTTGTTCGCTACCTTTGCGTCGACGTTTGGCACGCGCAAATGTCGCTTCAGCGCCTTACGACATCGTAATATGCTGGCTCGAGGGCCTGGCAGCGGTGGCGCACGATGTACTGTGGCCGCGCATAGATACCCCAGGGTATACACGGCATTACACAATGGTACACAGCGACTTTGCCCGTCTGGCCGATCACGCTCTGCCTTGGCCGGACGATGGTGGCGACAGCGAACATCGCTACTATTGCCGCACACGCGGGGTCATTGCCGTAGCGCCGCACGTGGCCGCATCGCTGCGGGACTTCCTCGGCTCGGAGACACCGCGTATATATTTGCGACCTAACTCGGTGGACGTTACGCGGCTGCAAACGCTGGCAGCCGAAGCCGCGGCGTCCGTTCCGCCGCGTCGTTCCGGTGTACGTCGATACGTGGCCGTGGGACGTCTGGAAGGTGTCAAACAATTTGAACGTTTGGTCGATTTTGCTCGCACCGAAATTCTCAACGGGCCACTTGAAATACGCCTTATCGGAGACGGCAGCCGCCGTCGCGAGTTGGAACGCACTTATGCCGAAGCGGGACTTTCGGACGTCATAACCATGGTCGGAGCGCTGGACAATCCCTACGGCGAAATTGCCGCCGCCGATGCCATGGTCGTCACCTCGGCCACCGAAGGCGATTCGGTAGCCATACGCGAGGCCCACGCCCTCGGGTGTCCCGTAATCTATTGGCCAAAGGACTGAGCAGTCATCGAACTCAGAGTGCCTGAAGTGCGGCACTCTATCATTCCCTATCATTCCCTATTATTCTCATAGCTCCCACTATTCCTACAACTTTCATCTGAGAGTCGGAATCCATCAAGCCTACCGACAAAATTCGCCTTTTGGCAGATGCAAACTTTTTCCTGACTTCGTCAATGCGTACCCCAAAACTCCTCAGTGAACAATTTGGCAA
>OLGM01000662.1_pt1 | contig 19959 bp, 12 predicted proteins | sample 1606001 | NCBI WGS metagenome assembly OLGM01 (sample SAMN03283294) | human gut metagenome | biome: human-associated habitat; material: feces | host: Homo sapiens | place: Peru | collected 2012
ATGATTTTGTCGGGTGAATCGGCGGCAAAATGAATCGGGTGTGTTGCGGGGCGGTTAATCTTTCAGGGATGATCCACGGCGAGGCAGTGTTCAAAATGAACACGACCACATCTTGTGGATGGTTTCAAACCAATCCACAAAATCGGTGGGATTTGTGACAGAGAATATCATGGTTTGCAGGATGCGTCAAGATGGTTTTGTAAAATTTATTGTGATAAAGTTGTGATAGTAGGACTTATTTGCTAGAAATTGAAACATCTTACAGAGAATTTTTACGCACAAATTGGAAAATCAGCACATCTGTGCTATACTCAAAGCAGAAATTGTTGAGCTAAAACGGAGGTATTGAACCATGGCAGAGAAAAACACCGCCGACATTGGATTTGAAAAACAGATTTGGAATGCGGCCTGTGTACTTCGGGGCAACATGGATGCTTCAGAGTATAAGGGTGTCGTCCTTGGTCTTATTTTCTTGAAATATATTTCGGATCGTTTTGAAGATAAGTACAATCAGTTGGTTGCGGATGGTGATGGCTTTGAGGAAGATCGTGACGAGTACACATCGGAAGGAATCTTCTTTGTGCCTGCTGGTGCGCGTTGGAGCGATGTTTCTGCAAAGGCACATGATCCCGAAATCGGTCAGGTAATCGATGATGCAATGCGTGCTATCGAAAAAGAAAACGCGCGCCTAAAAGATATTCTGCCGAAAAATTTTGCGCGTCCGGAACTAGATAAACGTCGGTTGGGCGAAGTTGTTGACCTGTTTACGAACATCAAAATGATTGAACACGGCAGCGAAAAGGACATTCTGGGGCGCACTTATGAATACTGCCTGTCGATGTTTGCAGAGCAGGAAGGCAAGCGTGGCGGCGAGTTCTTTACACCGTCCTGTGTTGTGCGGACACTGGTGGAAGTGCTGCAACCGTTTAAGGGACGAGTGTATGACCCTTGCTGCGGCAGTGGTGGTATGTTTGTTCAGTCTGCAAAATTTGTAGAGAACCATAGTGGAAATATCAACGATATCTCGATTTATGGACAGGATTCCAACCCGACCACATGGAAACTGGCACAGATGAACCTTGCCATTCGTGGCATTGAACCCGACCTTGGCAAGTATGCAGCAGACACATTCCTCGATGATCAGCATCCGACCATGCGGGCAGACTATATTATGGCGAATCCCCCTTTTAACCTGTCGAATTGGGGCGCAGAGCAGCTCAAAGATGATGTACGCTGGCAGTATGGTATGCCGCCTGCAAGCAACGCGAACTTTGCATGGCTTCAGCACATGATTTATCATCTTGCACCGGGCGGCCGCATGGGTATGGTGCTTGCAAATGGTTCTCTTTCCTCTCAGTCTGGCGGTGAAGGTGACATCCGCAAAAATATTGTGAATGCTGACCTTGTGGACTGCATTATTGCCATGCCAACGCAGCTTTTCTATACGACCCAGATTCCCGTTTCGCTCTGGTTCATCTCCAAACGCAAAAAGCAACCCGGAAAAACTCTGTTCATTGACGCTCGGAAGATGGGCGTTATGGTAAGCCGCAAGTTGCGTGAATTGACGGATGGGACAAAAAAAGAATACAAAAATGAAGATGGCACATTAAAAAATGACATCAAAAAGATTGCCGATACCTACAACGCCTATGTTGCAGGCACATTGGAAGATGTCAAGGGCTTCTGTGCTGTTGCTACCACAGAAGAAATTGCAAAGCAGGACTACATTTTGACACCGGGGCGTTACGTTGGCATCGAGGAACAGCAGGACGATGGCGAACCCTTTGAGGAAAAAATGGCACGCCTGACTTCGGAACTGTCGGATTTGTTCGTACAGTCGCACAAATTGGAAGCGGAAATCAAGGAGAAGCTGGGGGCGATTGGATATGAAATCTGAGTGGCAAACTGTTCGGGCGGCTGATTTCATGGACTTCAATCCTCGATTGAGCATTAAAAAGGGAACAGTCGCAACCAAAATATCTATGGATAAGCTACGACCATTTACGAAAGTCGTTCCGAGTGTTGAGCAGGCAGAGTTTTCGGGTGGAACAAAGTTTGCAAATGGCGATACTATAGTGGCGAGAATTACCCCCTGTTTGGAAAATGGGAAAACAGCATTCGTTGATTGCTTGAAAGAAAACGAAATCGCATTTGGTTCTACTGAATTTATTGTTCTTCGAGCCAAACCGGGTGTGAGTGACTCACAATTTGTATACTATCTTGCAACAAGCCCGGAATTTAGAAATGTTGCGATTAAATCAATGGTTGGCTCTTCTGGAAGGCAAAGAGTTCAGCAACTTGTCCTTGAAAATCTCGAATTAACTGTTCCAAAGCTGCCAGAACAGGAGAAGATTGGTCGTTTTCTAGCTGAACTTGATGATAAGATTGCTCTGAATGAAAGGGTAAACGATAATTTAGTGGCTTAAAATTAGATGCCGGAGACATCGAGTTCACCCGACATCAAACGGGGCAGGATGGTATCTCGTAAATCCATCAGGTCGTGCGATTCACGAGTAAGATTCTGCATTTGTAGAAACATTGGCTTTATAATTCCATCGAAGCGTTGTAGTGTTTCTTCATCAGGTAATATAGTTGGATAGCCTTTGAGAATATCCGTCTTTAGATTGTTAAAAACGCTACCATTACTCAGGTTAACCAGCTGCTGACGAATATACTTAAAATATAAATAGAGATATTCATTGGAAAATCTTGATTCAGGGAAGTAAAGCCATCCGTCATGAATACAGCTATCAACATCAAGTATTTTGGGAATGCCCGGTGTCGCACTGTTGGAAAGCACAAGTGAACCGGCTTTAAGAAAAACTGTTTTCTTTAATCCCTCCTCGATTATATGATCCTTGATGTCAATAATAAATGGTGTTTGTAGGCCCGTTACATCTGAAATCTTAAGCCATCGTAAACCTGAGTCAGACAAGTATTCCTGTATTGGTCTGGGTGAACCTCCACGCTTAATATTAGCGTAGTCTCCCAATTTACCATGAAGCCAAGAATTTGGTGCCGTACCATCCCATGGCTCGTAATTGAGAAACCAAGACTTGAAAAGCGCTTGCGCTTGCTGTTGTAAATTATCGTTTATAAAAGAAATGAAGGGATAATATGGAAGATTTTGATAATGCTAAGACAAGAAATCCGAAGGAATGCGTTGTTACAAACCTTAATAGCTACCTGACCTACATTTCTGATATAAAGGAAACAATAAAGAAAGAAGAAGGCGCAGAAGTAAGCACAAAACACTATTTCTTCCGTGGACAGGCCAGCAACGAATGGAATGTCATGCCGGGAGTGTTCCGTGGTGGGATGCTGCCACATGAAGCAGAATTGATAAATGCGGCTTACACACGAAATCCCGATGACTTCCGGCAACTGACAACAGATTTTGAAAAACTCGCAAAATTGCAGCACTACGGGTTGCCGACAAGACTGTTGGACGTGACGGAGAATCCGCTAGTAGCACTGTATTTTGCTTGCCAAAAAAATCAAGAGAAAAAGATAACTGACGGGAAAACTACATTATTGCCGCCGACCGATGGAAAAATCTATTATAAGTGTGATTACGGAAAAAGTTATAGCGACATAGAGATCAAAGTGCTGACATATTTAGCAAGCTATGAAATTTCGGGCGATTATACATTAGAAAAGCTGCTTTCGGATTTGAACAAGTACGGGATTTATACGGATAAAGAAGCAGAAGAGTGTAGGGCAAGTGAATATAAAAGCTTGCTTTCAATTATTCAAAGAAATTATTTTGTGATTTCCAACTTAAATAATGAAAGACTGGTACGGCAAAGTGGCTCTTTTCTGATCTGTGGAAAATATAATGTTCAACTCAAAGAAAAAATTGGACAGAGCATAGTTAAACGGGCATATAGTGATGTTCAAGATGAGTTTAAACTTCAAAGTTTCAGAATACCAGCGGGAAGAAAAAGTGCAATTTTAGAAGAACTAAGTTTTTATAATATCAATGAAGGAACACTTTTCCCGGAACTTGAGCACCAGATGGCATATATTAAAAGCAATTATGCGAATATACAAAAGCCTATGGCCGACAAGTTTGTGAAAATAGAAGTTCCGGTAACAAATATTAGAGAAGTATGCGATTCGGATATTTCAGACGATAAAGTGGATGAGATTATTCAGAGGGTACTGCGGGATGAAATAAATCCAGCATTTTTTGATGAGTGCTATATTGCAATTCGGGAAAATCTGATGCCGGATTGGTATCGTAAGGAAATTGGACTCAGTAAAGTTCGATTGGCACTGACGGACACATTGGATAATGGTACGCCGATAGGACGTGCGATGGCAAAAAGAGCGGCACAGTCTATCGTCACAAATATTATAAATGCTATTGCACAAGAATCGGATACAGCAACTTCGGATAATAGTTGAGGAGAAAAATCATGCTTTCATTTACCGAAGATACCTTTGAACAAGCAGTTATAGAGCTATTTGAAAATATGGGGTACACCCACATTTATGCTCCTGATATGAACCGGACGGATTACAGCCGCCCGCTGCTGGACGATGTTTTGCGGGATTGTCTGGTGCGGCTGAATCGCAGCCTTCCGGCTGTGGCGATTGACGAAGCGATTTTGAAGCTGAATGATTTTGATGCTGGAAGTCTGTTGCAGAAAAACATGGTTTTTATGGACTATCTGCAAAACGGTATCACGGTCAAATACGCAGTCAAGGGTGAAGAACGGTCTTCGGTAGTAAAGCTGATTGATTATGCAGATGCAGACAAAAATGATTTCTATGTGGTAAACCAGTATACCTTCGTGGAAAATGGAAACAACCGCCGCCCGGATATTATTTTGTTTATCAATGGCTTGCCGCTGGTTTTGATGGAACTGAAAAGTCCTTCCAAAGACGAAGTGGGTGCAGAAAACGCATACAACCAGATTCGGAACTACATGAAGGACATCCCTTCGATGTTCTACTATAATGCAGTCTGCGTAATCAGCGACCTTTCGACCAATAAGGCGGGAACAATCACTTCTGGACTTGACCGTTTTATGGAGTGGAAAACGAAAGATGGCGATTACGAAAATACTGCGTATGCACAGTTTGACACCTTCTATGAGGGAATGTTCCAGAAAGCACGGTTGCTGGATATTCTGAAAAATTTTATCCTGTTTTCCGGCGATGGGCAGAAGCCGATTAAAATTTTGGCTGGATACCACCAGTATTTTGCAGTGCGAAAAGCTATCGAAAAGGCCAAGATTGCTACTAAAACGGATGGCAAGGGTGGTGTGTTCTGGCATACGCAGGGCAGCGGGAAATCGCTGTCGATGGTATTCTATGCCCATTTGCTGCAAGAAGCTTTGGATAGCCCCACCATCGTTGTGATGACGGACCGCATTGACCTTGACGATCAGCTCTACACGCAGTTCGCCAGGTGCGCGCCGTTTTTGCGCCAGACACCTGTACAGGCAACCAGCAAGGAAAATCTAAGCAAACTGCTGGATGGTCGAAAAGCAAACGGCATTATCTTCACCACGATGTTCAAGTTTGAGCGTGGCGAGAAGCCGCTGTCCGAACGTAGAAATATTGTGGTAATGGCGGATGAAGCCCACCGTGGACAGTATGGTTTTGATGAAAAAATTGTCATCAAAGAAAATGAACAGGGTGAAAAAGAAGCACATACGGTCATTGGCAATGCCCGTATCATTCATGATGCCCTGCCGAATGCAACTTACATAGGCTTTACAGGAACACCTATTTCGGCAAAAGATAGAAATACGCGTGAAGTTTTTGGTGATTATATCGATATTTATGATATGACACAGGCGGTGGAAGATGGTGCAACGCGTCCGGTTTACTATGAGAGCCGCGTTATCAAACTCCACCTTGACCAAAATACGCTGGCCTTGATTGATGCAACCTACGATGCGCTGGAACAGCAATCGGACGCTGCAACGATTGAAAAAAGCAAAAAGATGTTGGGGCAGATGGAGAGTGTGTTGGGAGCAGAGTCTACCATTCAATCCCTGTGCGAAGATATTGTCAACCATTACGAAAAGTACCGCGCTAATCTTTTGACGGGCAAGGCGATGATCGTGGCGTATTCGCGCCCGATTGCGATGAAGATTTATCGAAAACTTCTGGAGCTGCGCCCGACATGGAACGAAAAAATCGGCGTAGTTATGACGGGTGGCAACAATGACCCGGAGGATTGGAAAGAAATCATCGGTACAAAATCTCACAAAGAAGAACTTGCCCGGAAATTCAAAGACAACGATGACCCGATGAAGATTGCCATTGTTGTGGATATGTGGCTGACAGGTTTTGATGTGCCTTCACTGGCTACGATGTATGTTTACAAGCCAATGCACGGATACAATCTGATGCAGGCCATCGCGCGTGTCAACCGCGTGTTTAAGGACAAAGAGGGCGGCTTGATTGTAGATTACGTTGGCATTGCATCTGCCCTCAAAGCTGCTATGAAAGAGTACACCAAGCGTGACCAGTCCCGATATGGCGATATGGACATTGCCAAAGTTGCTTATCCAAAGTTTCAGGAAAAGCTTCAGGTGTGCAAAGATTTGTTGCACGGCTTTGATTTCAGCGGATTTATTGGCGGTTCTCCGTTGATGATGGCAAAGCTGGTCACTGGCGGCGTGAACTTTGTTCTGGACGCAAAAGCACCCAAGCGCAAAGATCTGTTCCTGCGAGAAGCTCTGTTGCTGAAACAGTCGCATTCGTTGTGTTCCAGCATGATCACGGAGCAGGAGAGACACGAAGCGGCCTACATGGAAGCAGTCCGTTCTACGGTGGTGAAGATCACCTATGGTGGGAGTGGCGGTAAGACACTTTCTTTGAAAGAAATCAATGCTCAAATCAATGAGTTGCTAAAGGCAAGTATCCAGAGCCAAGGCGTTATCAGCTTGTTTGACAGCAAGCAGGCAGATGAAAATATCAGTCTGTTTGACCCGGCGATGTTGGATGAAATTTCAAAAATGAAAGAAAAGAACATTGCCGTAGAAATTTTGAAAAAACTTATGGCAGAGCAAGTTTCACTGTATAAACGGACAAATGTTGTGCAGTCTCAGAAGTTTTCAGAAAAGATTACACAGTTGATGAACTCTTATTACAATGGCTTGATTACAAACGAGGAGGTCATCAAGGAACTTTTGAAAACGGCACAGGAGATTACAGAACTGTATAACAATGGTAAAAAGCTGGGCTTGACGCAGGAAGAACTGGCTTTTTACGATGCTCTGACAAAGCCGGAAAACATAAAGGATTTCTACCAAAACAATGAACTGATTGAATTAACCAGAGAGCTTACGGAAATGCTGCGCAAAAATCGGACAATAGACTGGCAGAAAAAAGAAACTGCCCGTGCGAGTATGCGTAAGATGGTGAAGCACCTCCTGAAAAAGTATAAGTATCCGCCGGAAGATTATGATACGGCAATCAGCACGGTCATTAGCCAGTGTGAGATGTGGACTGACAACATGGTAGTATAAATTGTGTGAAATGCCGTTGCTTTATGCTTGACAATCGGATTCCTTTTCTGTAAAATGATTTTAGAAAATACTATTATTGAAAATACGAAAGGCTGTTTTATGGGAAAGATGATCTTAGATGACCTCCGCAAGCGTCTGGAACGTCTGGACGAAGACGCAGATCTGATGATCGACAATAACGACCGCTATCAGATGGTGATTGTAGGCGGCAGTGCGTTCATTTTGTTGGGCAAGCTGACCCGCGCTACTCATGACATTGATGCCTTGAGTGTTCCGAAAGAACTGTACAGTTTGCTTGGCAAGTACGACATCAACACCGATGTGGAAGCCTACATCGACAATTTCCCGTATAACTTCCAAGACCGGCTTCAGCCGCTACCCTTTGGTGGTACAAAGGTGCAGTTCTATACACCCAGTCTGGAGGACTTGGTGATTGCAAAGCTGTGCTCTTTTCGGGACACTGACAAAGCAGACGTAGAGAGTGAGGCTGTGCGGAATTCGTTGGATTGGGATTTGCTGGAACACCTTGCAACGGATGAAGATGAGTTGAGAGCCAGCATCTTGAACGACTGGCGGTATCGGGATTTCTATATCCGCTATCAGGAGTATGTAGAGAGGTGGAAACCATGCGAAAGCTGACATTCGAAGGCTTTTTGAAGCAGTATGTGGCAGAGCTTTCCGGGGTTCAAACGGCAAGCGTCCATAAGCTGGCAGATTGCATGACCGAAAATCCTCGCTTGAAAGAACCGCTGTTTCTCTATGCGCTGACCTTTGATAAAGTAGATCTGTTGCTCCGCTATACTGCGAACAGCACGGTTGTTGCGGAATATGAGCAGCTTTCTAATCGCTATTCGCTGGCGCAAATGCTGCTGCTTTTAGAAAACCAGTCCCATGAACTGCCGGAAGGCTATTTGAAGGTTTGGCGCAGCTATTGTTCGGTACGGGATGCCGTCCTTGCGGACAATGACACAAAAGAGTTGATCCATCGCCGGGTATTGGAACTTCAGCAAAAAAAGAAATTGACGAATTATCGTCTCTACACAGACTTGAGGCTGAATCCGGGCAATGTGAATGCATGGCTCAAACACAACGATTCCAGCAAAATGAGCCTTGACTGTGCACGGCAGATTTACAAGTACGCCAAAAGCTACCCGTCTGTTCGATAAGAAAAAGGAAGTGAGTCTATGACCGCCGTAATCTATGCCCGCTATTCATCGGATAACCAGCGTGAAGAATCCATTGAAGGCCAGATTCGGGAATGCACGGCTTATGCGGAAAAGAACGGCATCACGGTCATCAAGCACTACATTGACCGTGCATTCTCTGCCAAAACGGACAATCGCCCGGAATTCCAGCAGATGATCAAAGACAGCGGCAAAAAGCTGTTTGATGTTGTTCTCGTCTGGAAATTTGACCGCTTTGCCCGGAATCGTTTTGATAGCGCAAACTATAAGATGATCCTGAAAAAGAACGGTGTCCATCTGATTTCCGTTATGGAACCCATTGCCGAGGGCTCACAGGGCATTCTGGTGGAAACCCTTCTGGAAGGTATGGCAGAATACTATTCGGCAGAGCTGTCCGAAAAGGTGATCCGTGGTCAAACTGAGAACGCTCTGAAAGGGAAGTGTACTGGCGGTACGGGAACCATCGGCTATAAAATCGACGATGACAAGTTTTATCATCTTGACCCGCTGACCTCGCCGTTAGTACTGGAAGCCTTTCAGAGGTATGACAACGGCGATAAGATGGTGGAGATCGTAAACTTTCTCAACGACAAGGGTGTCCGCAATATGCTGGGCGGCAAAATGACCCACAGCAGCGTGAATACCATGCTGAAGAACCGTCGGTACATTGGCGAACTGTCTTTCCGGGATATCGTTGTGCCGGATGCAATTCCGGTTATTGTTCCGAAAGACCTGTTTGACCGGGTGCAGAAGCGTCTGGATAAGAACAAGCGTGCCCCTGCCTGTGGCAAGGCAGATGAGGAATATCTGCTGACCACCAAGCTGTTCTGCGGCAAGTGCGGTGCGCTGATGTTCGGCGAAAGCGGAACCAGTGCTACCGGGCGCACTTACTATTATTATAAATGCGCCAACGTCAAGCGGCGCAAGGGCTGCAATAAAAAGACCGTGCAGAAGGACTGGCTGGAAGATCTGGTCGTCCGGGAAACCATGAAGCTGATTCAGGACGATGCGGTAATCGAAAAAATCGTTCAATTGGTCATGGATGTCCAGAATCAGGAAAACACCACGATTCCGCTGCTGGAAAAGCAACTGCGAGAGGTCAACAAAAAGCTGGACAACCTGATGAAGGCGATCGAGGACGGCTTGTACACCCGGACAACGAAAGAGCGTCTGGAAGCGCTGGAAAGCCAGAAAGATGAGTTGACTGCAAAAATCGCAGATGAAAAATTGAAGAAGCCTAGCTTCAATGAGGATTTCATCCGATTCTGGCTGATGAAATTTAGAAAGCTCGATATTTCGCAGAAAAAGCAACGAAAAGCGTTGATTGAAATTTTTGTCAATGCCATTTTCCTGTACGATGACCGGATGCTGCTCACGTTCAACTACAAGGATAGCACCCAAACCGTCCGTTTTGAGGACACTTTGACCGCTGATTCGGCGGAGGAAAAAAGTTCGGATTTGTCCAGCTCTGCTGGACCATAAAATCCAACGATTTCACGTTAGAAATTGTTGGATTTTTTTTCGTTTGTGGGCTGGCTTCATTTGGTTTTGACCACAATTTTGACCACAATGCGGTGCGGGACTGTCACAATCTTCAAAAATAGTACTATCAAAAACGACATATTCACGAGAATAAGTTTGACAATGATTCGTGAAAAAGTAGAATTTCGATAAAAAAGCTAATTGCTAAAAATGTCTTGACAGATGCAATTGCCGAGCATATTGCCTTGACAGGATAGCCGCTTCCGGACGCTTTTTCACAGAGCCTGAAGCTTGGATTCATGAGAGAAAAAACAGATAGATGAAAAAAGTCTGGACCGCAGCATCAGCAGGCGGTTCAGACTTTTTGTTTCAATGGTTATGCGGCAGCTTTCGCCTTACTCAGAAGGGGAAGATGCTGATGATACGGTTCCATGCAGTCTTGAGCGGGGAACCGGAGGAGACGCCGCTGGTGGTCAGCTGCACATCGCTGAAGGTGACGTTAGCGTTGCGGGCAACGTAGAAGCCAACATAGATGTAATCCGAGTCCACAGCGGTCAGGGCGTAGTCGAAACCGGCAGAAGCGGTCTCGTTATCGCCGTAGGTCAGGGTGAAGCCATCGGCAGTGCCCACGAGCTTCAGGTCTACGGTATCGCCTGCGCCGTACTTCACGGTTGCGGCGGGGCCGTCGTACAGCGCACCGCTCTTGCGACCGAAGCAGTTGACAGCGCCCTGGTTCCGGGTGCCCACGGCTACATAATCGCCCATGGGGTCGGAGATGCTGGTGTCAATGTACATCTCATCGCGCGCCATCAGGCCGAAGGAGACCTGATTGTTCTTGGCAAGCTTGTTCACGGTGGCCTTGGCAGTCAGGGTGAAATTGGTACCGGCGGGCAGCTGGACGTAGTACATCATCAGGCCGTCCACCGTGGATGCGATCTTGCCGCGGTTGTTGGCAACGCCCAGCGTGATGTTCTGTCCATCGACAGCGGCGGTGAAATCGCCGCCGGAAATCTTGTCGTCACCGCCCACGTTGCCGAAGACAGAGCCGTTCCACACCGTGCCGTTGGCATCGGTAAAGGCAGGCCACAGCTTGCTGGTCTGGGTGGGTGCGGCATAGCTGGAAGGCACATAGTCCGGGTTTGCGGCATCGCCATAGAACTGCTTGTAGGTGGGCTTTGCCTTGTTCCGGTTGTAAGCGCCCAGCGGGGTGTCGGCGGTAAGCTGGGCAATGAGCCATGCGTTCAGCTTTGCGCCGTAGCTGTTGGTGTGGGTCAGGTCAAGGCCGGTGGGGGAGAGCTTGCCGCGTTTGTCGGCCTTTGCACCGGTAAAGCTGTGGGTGTACTGTGCCTTTTTGCCCATGGCGATGTTTTCATTGATGGTGGCACTGGTCAGGTCCACGCAGATGAGGTGCAGCTCGCTGCACATATCGCGGATGGCCTGTGCGTAGTCACCGCCCTCATAGACGGCATCACCGATGGTGACGGTCGTGGTCTTGTGGCCGGAAGCACCGTCATAGCTGGCCTTGTTGTTCGCCTCGGTCAGGCGGGCAATGGGAGTGCACACCACGGGGGTGACACCGCGCTCCAGTGCGGGCTGGATGTAGTTGACATAAAGGCTGTTGGCAAAGGAACCCTCGGTCTTGTAGTCGCCGTTGGGGTTGGTGTAGCGGGCGGGCTCGGTCTTTTCGTCGTTGTGGCCAAAGCCGATGAGCAGGAACTTGTCCCCGGCGGCATCGCCCAGTGCGGGCACCGTGTCGGAGCCCTTCAGCAGGGTGGTGTAGTTGGCCATGCCGGTAAAGTCCTTGCTGGACGCGCCGGAAACGGCCAGATTGTAGACATTGGCGTTGAAGTAGTTCTCAAGCTCCTCGCCGTAGCCCTCGCGGGGGAGGTAGTAGCTGTCGTTGAAGGGGGAGACGGTGGAGTCGCCCACTACCCAGAAGGTGGCCTTGGCGGCTTCTGCCTGACCCCAGACAGCGCCGCGCGCACCGGCATCGGTGGCAGCCAGACCCTCGGCGGTGAGCAGCAGCAGGCCGTGCATATCAATGCTGCCGTCTGCGTTGCGGGTGGGGGCAACGGAGGTGTCCAGACTCTGGAACCAGCTCTCCTTCACCGTGACGGTATTGGTAGACTTATTGTGGCTGGTCTGGGTCTCGGCATCCCAGTAGAAGTTGTCCGGGCCGTAGACAGCGGTGCTGCTCTGGCTCTGGAGCGCCAGCTGCTCCTTGCCGTCCGTGCCCTTGCGGAAGGAAATGATGCCGTCAGCGGCGTAGTCGGTCACGGCAGACTTGTTGCCGGTGTACAGTGCAACGTTGTAGCCCTCGTTGTTGTAGGAGGTGGAGTTGTACACCTTCACGTCCGGGCAGGAGTTGGAGTCGATGCCCTTGGCGGCGTTGTCGTAGGAGATGGAGTTCAGCAGCTTGTGGTTGCCGGGCAGGTTGGTACCGCCCATCTTGAAGCCGTTGCCGTTGCCTGCCTCGATGGTGGTGGCCACGTTGCCAAAGCTCAGGTTGCCGTTTGCGTCACAGGTAACAGTGGGGAATTGCAGCGGCTGCTTCTTGACCGGCTCTGCGGCTAGCATCAGGTAGCCGTTTTTGTAGGCCACACAGTTCTGGATGGTGACAGCGCCGATGGAACCGGTGGCAGCCTTGGCGAACAGGTCCCAGCCGTCGTCGGCGTTATAGGCGGCGATGCAGCCGTCAAACACGTTGCCCTCGCCAGTGGTCAGTTTGGCGGCAAAGCCATCGGCATCCTCCATGGCGCGGTCGGCGTTGTTCATGGAGGTGCAGTTCTTGATGGTGTTGTAGCTGGGCCACAGTGCCTTGTTGTCCGTGGACAGGCCGGAGACCTGCAGGCCGGTGTTGCCGTTGTTGTAGAAGTTCATCTGCTCCAGCACGCAATAGCTGCCGGCCAGCTGCATACCCTTGGCACCATCCTTGGTGTTGGTGATGTTCAGCTTGCTGATGTTCCAGTAGTTGCCCCAGACGCTGAAGCCGGTGCCTACGCCGCCAAAGTCCAGCGTGGCGTAGCTGCCGTCTGCGGTGGTCAGGGTGATAGGTGCCTCGGCGGTGCCGTCACGGCCGCGCTCCACTTTCAGCTCCCCGGTCAGGGCGTAGGTGCCGCCTGCCAGCTGGATGGTCTGGCCTGCGGCGGCGTAGTTCAGCGCGGTCTGCAGGTCTACGGCATCCGCAGCGCTGGTGCCGTTATGGGCAGCGCTGCCGTCCGGGGTGACCACGATGACGCCGTTTGCGCCCAGTGCCCGCAGCGAGACCTTCTTTTCAATGGTGGCGGCCTTGTAGCTGCTCAGCTTCTCAAAGGCGCTGATGACGTAGTTCTTGTCCGGGGTGAACACGACCTTAAAGGTGGTGTCGCGGGTCACGGTGTAGTTCCGAGTCAGGGTCTCACCGGCCTTGACGGCAAGGTTCTTGTCCACAAGCTTGCCGTTGGCGTACACCTTGGCGGTACCGTCTGCATTGGCCTTGAAAGCCAGTGCGTAGCTGCTGCCGGTGCAGGTGGAGGGGCTGGTGATCTGGTACACCGGGTCGATGTAGCTGGTGGGCTGCAAGGTCCACTCCGAAGCATTCCATGCACTGGTGGTGTAGGTGATGTTGGAGAAGGTCACATTCATGCCGCGGGCAGCTGCAAAGCCCAGATAAGCCTTGTTTGCCTCCTGCACGGTCATGGGGTCGTCCAGCTCAGCATACTTGGAAACACTGGTGGCAGTGCTGTTCTTTGCCGGAATATACAGGGTAGAAGAGCCGATGACCGCGCCAGTGGTGCCGTCCGCATTGATGGCGTACTGGGTGGCAACATAGCTGTTGCTGGTCTTGGCCAGACTGACGCGATAGGTATCGCCCTGCTTGATGGTCTGGCTGCTGAAAGCGGCGCGGGTCGCTTTGACCTCGTTAGAGGCGGCGGTCTCGTTGGAGATGATGCCGGTGTAGCTGCGCACACCCACGGCATCCTTGACCTCTACGCCGTCCAGCGGGAGCTTGGTACCGGCAACGGAGATCTGGTTGGAGAAGTAGCTGCCGGAACCGCTCAGGCTATCGCGCAGCATCAGCGCAAAGCCCTCCTGTCCGTCCGGGGCGGGGTTGATGTAGTCGATGGTCACATCGGCTTGCAGGTAGAAGTTTTCCTTGGTGGGGTCGATGGTGGTGTAGTAGAAGGAAAGACCATCGGCAGGGGAGTCGGCAACGAACTTGCCGCCCTTTTTGTTGATGGTGCCGTCCTCCTTGACGGTGCAGGCGTTCAGGGTGACTTTGCTGTGGATGTCCGCACCCTCTGCAAGGGTGTTGACGTCTGCTGCGGAGGAGGTGCCGAAGGCCTTGAACTGCCAGCCGTTTGCAGAGGTGCTGTCCTCTGCAAATGCAGCCAGCGGCGTCATGCCCAGCAGCAGCGCGCCTGCCAGCAGCCCGGCCAGAGTGCGCCGGATGGGTTGCTTTGCTTTTCTCATGGAAATTCTCCTTTTTTCTATGCGCCGCGGGACACGAGCTTGTCTGTGTCAGTGCGCACAATGTTGTATTCAAGTTAACACGGATTTCACAGTTTTACAAGAAATACTTGACAGAATAAAACAACTTTGGCGTTTGCTATAAACTTTTTAAGCTATTATTGGGCAAAATGCTGGTAAACAAAGGCAAAATAGGACGGGCAGCTATTCTAAACTTGTATACTAGTATATGAATTTTGGGAAATAGGAGACTTTTACTGCCCCAACTACGGCAGATAATGATAGGCTGACTGCTGCATGGCTTAGAGCGGGAATTGTTTTGTGAAATGCCGGGACGAATGCGCAGAGCGGCCGATCTTTTTGCGCTCTGCGCGCAGGGCAAAAAAGAAATATATTTTCATAGTTGTGCGGTGGGTAGGACGAAACTTTGTCAAATGCGTGGAATATTACAGAAAAAATTGTGAAAAGACAACAATGGATATCCCCTAAACGTGTTGATATTGAGAAAAAAGACGGAGAATTGTTTACAAAAGGATTACAGGCTGGTATACTTTGTAACGGTAGATCCCTATGAGATCCGCAAAGAAACAAGAAAGGAAATACCGAACCGTGAATACCACCGCACCGCACGCCCTGAAAAAACGATTGCTGACCCTGATCCTGAGCCTTACTTTCCTGCTTACCTGTCTGCCCGCTGCACTGGCAGTGGACCTGAATGTGGACGCAGGTTTCTACTTCAAGCAGAGCCGAGGCGGCACCTGTACGCTGGCCTCCGCAGCCATGATGCTGCGCCGCCGTGCCTACTTTGACGGGCTGAGCGACTGGACGAACGTGACCGAGAACAGTGTGCGCTCCACAGCATGGGCCAACGGCCTTGCGCACAGCTTTACATATAAAGAGATGCAGGTGGGCTATGCCACCCTGCCCTCCGGCCTGCAAAGCAAAACGGCGGTGCTGATCTCCCTGCTGGAGCAGCACCCGGAGGGCATCGTCCTCTATGACCGTACCCAGCCCCATGCGGTGCTGTTGACCGACTACACCAACGGTATTTTCTATTGCTCCGACCCGGCGGGGAACATCGGCTACGGACGCATCCCTATTACCAGCTCCAGCGTGTCCATTGCAAGATCCTCCTGCTACTGGTACGTCACCGCAGATCACAACAGCGTGGCGGCACAGGCCGATGGCCTGCGGCTGGAGGACGTGCGCTACCCGGTGAATCTTCACACCGGCAGCGGCATGACATTGACCGGTACGGCCAACAGCGCCAGCGGCACCACCCTGACCAGTGTGCAGGTGGCTGTTCTGGATGCGGCAGACCAGACCGTGCAGAGTGCCGAGGCGCAGGTGAACGCCGCCGCTTTCTCGCTGAACGCGATGGACAGCCAGATCCGTTTCGGAGAGCTGCCGGAGGGTAGCTACACCTATATGGTGCTGGTGACCGACTCTGCGGGCGAGAGCCTGTGCTTTGCCTCGGACTTCACGGTGTCCGGCAGTGCAAGCAGCACCCAGACGTATTGGTCGGTCAAGGATACCGAGGGCACCAAGCTGCAGCAGACGGTCCAGCAGGTGGAGACCACAGTAGAGACCGCCGCCGAGACCACCGTAAGCTGGTTCGCACAGCTGTTCGGCTGATAAAAAGATATAATTTGGAGCTGCTGCACAAAACAACGTGCAGCAGCTCCATTTGCATTATTCCCTTATCTCTGTGCCGGGGTAATAGTGCGCCAGAATGGCACGGTAGTCTGCGCCCTGCTCTGCCAGTGCCTTTGCGCCCCACTGGCTCATGCCTACGCCGTGCCCGTAACCCCTTGTGGTAAAGGAAAAGGTGCCGCTCTGGCAGACCACCGTAAAGCAGGTACTGCGCAGCCCCAGCGCCTTGCGCAGGGCGGTACCCTGCACCGTCTGCCCGCATACTGGCAAGCTGTCCACATAGCCGGAGGGGGTGAGCACCGGCGTGCCGAACCACTGCGCCTGCTGAGAAAGGTCGGCGGCGATGCCCAGCCGCTCGGCCAGCAGCTGTTGCAGCTGGGCGGCAGAAAGGTTCAGGGTGTATTCGTAGTTTTCTGCGGAGGTGTCGGTGCTGCTGTCCACCGGTACAAGATAGGGCAGGGCAGTACCCCAGACGTTCTCGCTGGCCTCGGTGCGGCCATTGGACATGGCAAAGTAACTTGTCCCGGCGGGGGCATCCCCGTAATACAGCACCTGCGTCTGTACGTCATCCACCAGCGCGGAAAGCCGGGCGTAGTTGGCTGCATAGGCGGTGCCCCAGTAGCTGTGCAGCACTGCATCGGTCAGGCAGCCCTGCCGCCGGGCGGGGTCTGCGGTGAACCATGCGCCGTTTTCCTCGGTGCTGTGGTCCCGACGGTAGAGGGCATAGCTGTGTGCCGCCACAGCCTGTGCCTTCAGTGCTTCATCCGGCCAGCTGACCGGCATCTCGGCGGCAACGGCCCCGATGAGATATTCCCGCAGCGGCAGCTCCACCGCCTGCCCGCTGCTCTGATCCGTAAAGCAGACGGTATCGGTCGTGTCAGCAGGGGAGGGGGCTTGTCCGCTGTTTTCTTCCGAAGCGGCAGAGGTGGCTTCTGCTACGGACGAGGCAGCATCCTGCGCAAGGGTCGTGCGGGCAAGACGGTAGGCGGCACACGGCAGTGCACAGCCCAGCACCAGCAGAACGGCGCACAGCAGTAAAAAGGAACGTTTCATGATAGACCTCCTCCCGGAACGCAGGTTTTGGGAACATCATACGCCCGGCAGCGTGCAAACCGGCGGGAAATGCGCAGAGGAACCTCAGTATTTTTGCGCTTTGCGGTGAGAAGTGCACACTTAGCGCTTGAATTTACTTCACAAAAGCGATATTATAAAAGTATGTCCATCAGAGCGTAGGATGGACGGGATTGGAAAGTATAAAAAGTAAGAGACGGAAAGGAGCACTCCTATGAACTTTGCACACGCAGAAGTGGCAACGCTGGACCCGACGACCATGCGTACCCTGTGCGAGGAGTACATCGCAAACAACTACATCGACCCGGAGACCAGCGAGCGGCTGGGGGTCAAGCGCGGCCTGCGCAACCCGGATGGCACCGGCGTGCTGGCCGGCCTGACCAATGTCTGTGACGTTGTGGGTTACAAAAAGGATCAGGAGGGTCATGTGATTCCCACCCCTGGCAAGCTGATCTACCGGGGCGTCAACATCAATGAAATCGTGGACGAGGCTTACCGCAACGACCGTTTTGTGTTTGAGGAAGTGATTTGGCTGCTTTTGTTCGGCAGCCTGCCTACCCGGGAGCAGCTGGATGATTTCTGCGAGATTCTGGCAGAGTCCCGCGCCCTGCCGGACGGCTTTATGGACACCATGAACGCGCCTTCGCCCAATATCATGAACAAGATGCAGCGCTGTGTGCTGGGCCTGTACTCCTACGATGATCGCGCCGAGGATCTGAGCCTTGAGAACATCCTGAACCAGAGCATCAACCTGATTGCCAGCATGCCCACCATGATGGTGAACGCTTACCAGATGAAGCGCCGCTACTACGACAAGCAGAGTATGTTCTTCCACCTGCCCAAGCCCGGTCAGAGCACGGCAGAACACATCCTCAGCACCTACCGCCCGGATCAGAAGTTCACCCACGAGGAGGCAAAGCTGCTGGATATGTGCCTGCTGGTGCACGCAGACCACGGCGGCGGCAACTGCTCCACCTTTACCACCCGCGTGCTGTCCTCCTCCGGTACGGATACCTACTCGGCCATTTCGGCGGCCATCGGTGCTTTGAAGGGCCCCAAGCACGGCGGCGCGAACCTGATGGTCAACCGCCAGCTGCAGGATATCCTCAAGCACGTTGAGAACCCGGACGATGACGATGAGGTGCGCGAGTATCTGCGCCGCATCCTGCGCAAGCAGGCCGGCGACGGCTCTGGCCTGATCTACGGTATGGGTCATGCGGTGTACACCATCAGCGACCCCCGTGAGGTCATCCTGAAGCAGCGCGCAAAGCATCTGGCCTACGAAAAGGGCTTTGAGGAAGAGTACAACATGCTGTGCAGCATCGAGCGGCTGGCACCCGGCATCTTTGCCGAGGAAAAGGGCAGTTCCAAGCCGGTGTGCGCCAACGTGGACCTGTTCAGCGGCCTGATCTACAATATGCTGGGCATCTCTGAGGACCTGTACACCCCGCTGTTTGCCATCGCCCGTGTGCCGGGCTGGTGCGCACACCGGGTGGAAGAGGTGATCTTTGCCAACCGTATCATCCGCCCGGCCTACAAGTATCTGGGCGTGCGCCAGAAGTATAAGCCCATCGAGGAGCGTTAATGGAACCGTTAGAGTTAGTTGTTGTCCTGCTTTGCGTGCTGCTTGGCCTTGGCCGCAGTGTAGACCTTGCCTTTGCCACTGACGTCGCCACCGGCCTGTGCACCGCAGGCTCAGTGTGGTGGCGGTATATTGCCTTGGGCGCTGTGGTGCTGGCCACAGTGCTGGCCGGTCGCAGCCGTCCGTTGTCTCTGGAGTCACTGCGCAGCCGCCGCCCGGCGGCCGGTGTGCTGGCTTTTGTTGGGGCAGTGTGTATGCTGGCTGCTGGCGCAGCACAGTTTATGTTCGCCGCCGGAACGGTAAGTACCCTTGTGCGTATTCTGCTGGAGGTGGTCTGTGCCGTATGGCTGAGCAGCCTCGGGCGCAGCTGGCTGCGCCGGGATGGCTGGAAAACGCCAGCCGGTGGCCTGCCGATAGCCATAGTGGGTAGTGCATTGTTCTACTGGAACGTGCTGATGCGCTTTATGGAGAATAGCTCCAGCTGGCACAGGGTACAGCCCACGGCAGCGGTATGGCAGGAGCTGGCTGCGCTGCTGTTTCTGGCGACGCTGGCACGCACGCTGTACCTGCCCCAGACGGGAAATGGCCGCGCCCTGCACGCAGCGGCGCTTGCAGCTTTCTGCCTGTGCCTGTGCTGGGAGCTGCCCCGGGTGCTCTTGCTATGGGCAGTGATAAGCCTTGGCGGCGGTACTGCGGCGGTGCTGCCAGAGCTGTTTTCCGGCCTTGCGCTGTGCTGCATTGGCGGTATAGGGCTTGCCTGCACCGGAAAGGAAAAAGCTGGAAATAACTGACAAAATACGGGCGCGTGCCCTTGGTGCAATTGACCAAAAGCTTTGTGGCAGGGTGCATAAAATCGTACAAAAGCAAAAAAAGATGAAATTGTGTTGTTAATTTTTTAGCAGACACTTGAAAGTTTGCCAATTTTGGTCTACAATAAAGATACCGTGATTTATCCGATTATGGGTAAAATAATTAGGAGGTACTATTACAATGGCTGTTAGAGTTGCTATCAATGGTTTCGGTCGTATTGGCCGTCTGGCTTTCC
>OLGM01000663.1_pt1 | contig 19937 bp, 24 predicted proteins | sample 1606001 | NCBI WGS metagenome assembly OLGM01 (sample SAMN03283294) | human gut metagenome | biome: human-associated habitat; material: feces | host: Homo sapiens | place: Peru | collected 2012
GGGTTATCCGAGCCGTAGCCCTCCAGCAGATTGACCACGCCCCACACGCCAAGGCCAGCGCCGAGGGCGATAACGAGGGTCTGCAAAGTAGTGATAGCGGAATTGAAAAATGCCATATAAGCCTCCATTTCTCCGGGGTTTTCCCGGCAATAAAAAGACCGCCATGTCTGGCGGCGGGTTACGGGACTTCGGGACTCGTCGGCGCAAACTTCACTATGCTTACTTCGGGACAAAGTGTCCCAAAGTAAGCCCCGTTCCGTTGCGCCTCCTCTTCCCACAAAATCTGCGATTTTGCGGGAGCCCTTGACTCCCAAAGTCATTTATACAAAAGCGTCCGGGTCGTCGATGTCGTCATAGCTCAGGATGTCCTCGTCCTCGGCTGTGAGCGCATCAGCGGGAACCGCCGCCTCGTACACCTCGCATACCTCGTTCAGACCGGGCCGCCTGCGGCGGTTTATCAGCCTGTCGAGGTCAAAGGCGTTTTTGGTTTTATCGACCTCTGCCGTGTATCGGTAGTTGGGGTGTTGTTTTAAGTCATATTTGCGGGAGTAGAACGGGGGCAGGCCCCGCAACTGTAAAATGCACTTGTCTCCCGGCATGGTAGCAAGCTCGGCGGTGGTCATCAGCTCCCGGCCCAGCCGCTGGGTGTTTTGACTGAAGCTCTCGGACTGCCCACAGGAGCGGCCCTCAGTCTGCATGGAAATAGTCGCCTTGCCCAGCCAGTTTTCGGAAATTTCCTTGATGGTGCTGGCCTCACGGCCCCCGAGAAATACCACGCTGTCCATGTTTCCCAAAATTGTCTCGGCGTGTTTGTCATAGATCGCCTTGCATTGGGCCAACTGCTGGTATAACAGGCACAGGCTCACCTCACGGGAACGGATGACGGCCACCAGCTTTTCCAGTCCGGGGACTTGTCCCGTGTTGGCCGCCTCGTCCCACAGGACACGCACATGATGGGGCAGGCGGCCCCCATGCACATTGTCCGCCCGTTCACACAAAAGATTGAACATCTGCGAAAAGGCAAGGGCCACCAAAAAGTTGTAAGTGCTGTCCGTGTCGGAAATTACAAAGAAAGCTGCCGTTTTCCGATCCCCCATGCGGTCAAGCTCCATTTCGTCATAGCTCATAATCTCCCGGAGCTGGGGGATGTCAAAGGGGGCCAGCCGTGCGCCGCAGGAAATAAGGATCGATTTTGCCGTCTTGCCGCTGCTTAATTTGTACTTTTTATACTGCTTAACAGCAAAACAATCTGGCTTGCGCTTTTCCAGTCCCTTGAACATATAGTCCACGGCGTTCATAAAATCGTCATCGTCCTCTTTGACCTCCATCCCGGAAATCATATCAACAAGGGCGTTCATGTTCCGATCCTCGGCGGGGCCTTCAAAAATGATGTAGGCGATCAGGGCGCAGTACAAAAGCGCTTCCGCCTTCGTCCAGAACGGATCGCCCTCCTTGCCCTCGCCCTTGGTGTTGGAGATCAGGGCATTGACAAACTTTAGGATGTCGGCCTCATTCTTGATATAGGCCAGCGGGTTATAGTGCATGGACTTGGAAAAGTCGATGCTGTTGAAAACCTTGATTTTATACCCCCGACGCTTTTGCAGGAAATGCCCCACTTGGGAGAGGACGCCGCCCTTCGGATCGACCACCACAAAAGAGGAATGAGCCTGCAAAAGCTGGGGTGTGAGCCAAAAGCGGGTTTTGCCCGATCCAGACGAGCCGATGATGCAGCAATTCAAGTTCCGGGCGTTGGCCGGGATCTTCGGGCGGGTGTTCATGGTGAGAAACTCCGTCCCGGTCAAAATCACATTGTTTTCAAACTTGGGATCGACAAAAGGCCGTATATCTTTTTCATGGCCCCATCGTGCCGATCCGTACTCGGCATCCCGCCGAAATTTCTTTGCGTTTTTGCTTTTCATGTGGATGAACAGCCGAAACGCCACGGCCCCCACGATGCCCACCAGCCAATCCAGCGGATTGAGCCCCGGCGCAAAGTCAGCAAAGGCCACGCCGATGGTCTGGCCGATCCCCATAACTTTTGAGAGGAAATCGGCCCCCGCCGCCAGACGGTAGGCCGTCCCCAATTTGAGAAAGGCCCAGCCGATGAACAGATAGGGGATGTTGGGAATAATGTACTTTTTGAGATTACCTGTCCGCATGGGCCGCCTCCTTTGTGCGCTCCTTCTGGCGGGGCTTTTCTTTCGCAAGCTGATCCGCCGCCTGTTTGAGCTGTTCCCGGATGGGGATGCGCCGGGACTTGGACTTATCCAGCACCTTCCGGGAGTATTCCGAGAAACAGGCCGTCATCGCATCGGCCTGTCCCGTCTTGAAAAACAACAGGTATTTGTCCGGCCCGGTCTTGTAAAATGCGTAATCCACATTCCACTTCCGGGCCACACGGTCAAACATCTTCGGAGCGTCCACCTCAATACTGCTGGTGGCCGCTCCGTGGGCCATGAGCTTTTTCACGCTCTGTTTGCCGTGAGGTGTTTGGGCCGCCCGGTACTCCTTCGCTATCTTGCGGCCCACGGCCCGGAGCGCATAGGCAAGGCTCCGGGCACTCATTTTCCCGGCCCGCATGGATACTGCGATTGTGCGCCGGGAAATATCCTCGTCAACCAGCGTTACCACCTCCTTGCTTTGGGACAGAGTGTCTCGAAGTCAGCGATCCTCCCGCCCCGTATTGATGCGGCGCTTTTCGGTGTCCAGCGCCGACCTGTCTATAATCTCCTTGTAGGCCGCCATCTGCTCCCGGATGGAAAGCTGGGGATAGGCGAAAATCCGGTGCTCGGCGGGAATGTCATCCCGGCCCGTGTAGTGCTCAATAAAATCACTGCGGTTGTTATGCACATATCCGCCGGGGGCGTAGTGGCCGCTGTCATTGATCCGGGCGTCCCTCCCAAACGCCTCATAGTCGATATAATCAATAAGGGACTCCGGGACTTGGACGGCCCCGAAGTCCAGAACATACAGCCGACCCAGCTCCTCATCGCTTATGATACCGGGCTCGAAGTCAAAGCAATCCAGATTTTGCGTGAGGTTGATTAAGTCTTTCACGCTCCCCGTGTATTCGCCGCTGTCGATCACGGCCTCAAACTTTTCCAGCTCGTCCTGTTCCAGATCGGAGAGCAGGTGGGCCAGATGGTTGAGCTCGTCCAAGTCCTCGTATTCGCCCAAATGCTCATGCAGGCCCAGCACATCCCCGTCAAACGAGGTTATGAAAATTTCCTCATATCGCACCCCGTCCACGCCGATGCGTTTTAAGAGGGACTGCAGCTCCTCGGTGGTGGCGGGGAATTTCAGCGTTGCCCCGGCCTCCACGCCATCCTCGGCATAGCGCCCGAGGTTGGTGATGTAGGCTTCTAGCAGGGCCGCCATCAGCGGCGGCCCTGTCCCTTGACGGTGAGGATGCCCTCAAGGGTGGTAGCCGTGATGCCCAGCCGCTGGGCCACGGCGATGTCGTTTTTCATGGACTCGGTGACGGTGTGGCCGCATACCACCAGCACATGGGATCGCCGCAACAGGTCACGGCTCATATCAATGCCGCTTTTGTGCTCCTCGGGAACGGCATCGTTGAGGAACAGGGGCAAATAAAGGGTCGGGCAGATAGGGGAAAATCCCGCCTCATACACAGCACGGCAATACTGCGCCGCCCGTTCTGCGTTTTCGCTGTCGCCGCCATACCATGCGGCGGTAATGTACGCAAGGGGTCGTTTCATAGTCAATACCTCCGATATTTTCATAATGTAGGGTCAGCCCAATCCCCCCGCCCTTTCCCATTCATGGGAAAGGGGGCGCTCTGGAGGATATATGCCCCCGTCACGCCGCTTTTGGGTAGCACAGCCGGGGCAGGCCGTAAAGGGCAAGCCGCCGCAAGCGGCGGGGCATACGCCCCCTTGACGGCCAGCTCCCGCCTGCGCCGGGTAGTAGGCGGCGACGGGGGATATACCACCCGAGCCCTCTGGCAAAGGGCGCAAAAAACCTCGGGACAAAGTGTCTCGAGGTTACTTCTCCATGTCCGTCTTTTTCTTTTCGGCCTTTCCCAGCTCGGGCGGCTGTTTCTCTTTCCAGTCATCCAGCAGGGACATGATCTGCTCCTTCATTTTGGCGGGAGTGACCTCCTTGCCAAAATACTTCTCCAGTTCAGCCATTGAAATAATCACGCCACGATCCTCCTTTTTCTTTTCTGATAAGATACCGTCAATCACATCGCCGTTGAGCTTGCCCGCCTGATCCAGCTCCCGGAGCTGTTTTGCCTGGGCATGGGAGGGAGAGGACTGCTCGCCCTCAATGGAAACGGCGATAAGCTGCTGGTTTTTGGGCTTGATATACGAGAGCTCCACGGCGGGCATAAAGCCCATCTTTTTGTTGTCCACCATGTCCATGAGCTCCGGGACAAGGGAATTAAGGCGGATATACCGCATGACCTTTTTATAGTTCATGCCGTTGTTTTCGCCCACGATCTCAACAGAGCGTTTCCCCACATCGCCGGGGGCAACGCTATCCAGCCGCCCGCCTTGGTGCTTAATGGCCTCCACCTCCAAATCCAGAAGTTTCGCCAGCTCGCTGGGCAGGGGCTCCCCACGCTGTTTGTTGCTGTTCTTCATTTCCCGGACAGCCTCGATGTCCGTCATGTTGCGGACGATACAGGGCAGCTCCTCCAGCCCGGCCAGCTCACTGCCACGGTGACGGCGATGGCCGGCGATGATCTCGTAACCGTTGCCGTCCTTTTCCGGACGGACGGTGGCGGGGGTCATAACGCCGTGCTCCTTGATCGTCCCCACCAGCTCCGCCATCTTGTCATCGTCCTTTACTTGAAAGGGATGTTCACGGAAAGTATGGAACGCATGGAGCTCGGAAAGTTTCAGATAGACCAGCTTGCCCTCGTCAATGGGACGGGCCGGGGCCGTTTGCTCCGGGGCATCTGCCACAGGCCCGGCGCCGGGGGCAGCGCCGCCAGCGGCGGCCTCCTCCTTGACCGGGGCGGCCTGTTTCCTTCGGGACACTTTGTCTCGAGGTTTGGGCGGCTGGGCCTCGCCGGGGGCCGCCTTATCCGCCTTGGGTGGGCGGCCCTTGCGGGGCTTGGCCGCATCCTGCGCCTTTTCAGACTTGCCCGGAGCCTGTTCTCCTTTTTCCTCTTTGGGCGGACGGCCACGGCGGGGCTTTTTCTGTTCCTCTGCGGCGGCCTCCTTGCTTTTATCCCCGGCGGCCTTTTCCTCCGCCTGTTCAGACGGGGCGGCCACGGTCTGCCCTTCGGCGGGAGCCCCGGCCTCGGGAGCAGTCGGCTCGGCCTGTTCCACGGCGGCACGGGCCGCCGCCCTGCGCTCCGCCATGAGCTCCTCGATCTTGTCAAAGGACACTACCACATCGCCGGGGTCGGCGGGGGTGATGCCGTCCTGTTCCTGCGGGGCTGCTGGCCCGGTGTTCAAGTCCGGGGCGGGAGCGTCCGCCACAGGGGACTCCGCCACGGGAGCCTCGGGGGTGACAGGCTCACCTTCGGCGGGAATGTTTTTGTTTTCCTCCACTTGCTAACCTCCTTTTCTGTTTCAGCAATCTTGCACAAAAATCTGTTTGAAAATTTTGTAGTTATTTTTTAGAAAATTTTTGCCTCCTTCCGAGCCTTCCACGCAAAAAGGCCGCCCGTTGTCTTGACCGGGCGACCTTCTGCGTAATGTGATAGCTCTGTTATTTTATTTTTTGGTGTTGTAGGCTCCGAAAAGCCTTGTATTTGTAGTTTTCCTATTTTATAAGGTACATAATATCCACGGCACCAGAAATGTCGATTTCCATATTTATATTTTAAATTTGCATGTCGTTCGAATATCATAAGCGAACTTTTTCCTTTCAGATATCCTACTATCTCTGCTACAGAATATTTAGGCGGAATTCGTACGAGCATGTGGATATGATCTGGGCAGCATTCTGCTTCTATTATTTCTATTCCTTTTCTTCTACATAATGATCCTAAAATTTCGCCTACATCTGCTCGTATTTGTTTGTATATAATCTGTCTCCGATATTTCGGTGCAAAAACGATATAATACTTGCATTCCCATTTTGTATGAGCTAAACTATTTACGTCCATTATTTGGACCTCCTGTGCTTTTATTTGCGGTTTTGCAGACCCACATTTATCATAGCACAGGAGTTCTAACTTATATCTAAAGATTTCTCCCACCACCCGCATAGCAGGTGGTTTATTTTATTGTTGACACAAAGAAAAAAGCGTCATGATTTTCCGTTCTTTCTTCTGAAAATCATGACGCTTTTCTTTTACGAACTTGTGGATTCTGTTCTTGTTCGTGCTGAAGTAAGCGGACTGCCGAAAGGCAAAGGAAACTGTGATGATCCAATTTTTGCCTTTCACATTCATGAAGGAACACAGTGCAGCGGCACTTCGGAAGATCCTTTTTCGGATGCCGGTATGCATTACAGCCCCGAGCACTGTCCGCACCCGTACCACGCCGGTGATCTGCCGCCGCTACTGGGCGCGGATGGCTCCGCTGTCCTGGTATTTCTTACGAATCGTTTCCGCATCTGGGAAATCATCGGAAAAACCGTAATTATCCATGCAAAGCCGGACGACTTCATGACACAGCCGTCGGGCAATTCCGGCGAAAAGATTGCATGCGGGATAATTCAATTGACTGCCAGATAGCATCAATGCCGAAAGCCAGCATATCGGCAGACTTTCGGCATTTTTATTTGCTTTATCATCGCATCAAGATTTCACTTAATGGCAATACACGACCCTAAATCACCTTGTTCTATCCTTCATGAAACACAATTTGTGAAAAATATCGTATTTTATCGTCATTTCCCCAGCAGATCATCCCTACCGCATTGGCCATTTCCGATGCATCAACACAGTAGGCAGACATACAGGAGTGGTGCTTATAGGGACCTGCGGACATGATCAGTAAGTCCGTATTTCCAGATTTCTTTATTCTGGAAGCCAGCTGCTCGGTTAGTTTATTGTGAGCAAGTTTCGCCATTTTATAGTCCATATCTTTGCTTTGCATAGTCTGAAGAATAAGCGTTTTTTCATAGACTAATGCTCTTTGTTTCATGAATTCTACAGTTCCGCTCTCCGGTGGACAGGCGGGATTTATATTATAACATCCACATCGATTTTCTTCGCAGAATTTTCGATATTCCGGTTTAAACACAAGCTTTTGCGTGTCCATGATTGCTGCATTTGTGAAACCAAGTTCTTTCGCTTCTTTTATGTAATCCATAACATATTTCCTCCCGTCTTTTGGTGATTCCACTACACGCTATGACGTTCCGTGAAGTTCAATAGAGTTTTGCTGTTTTTTTCGTGCCCATATGGCATTTGCTTTCATCCAGATACACAGTGCCGCGTTGCTGGAACCCTGGCTCAGGACGAAATCCCAGGTCGAGACTTCGGCACCGAGCAGCTGGCGGGCATCGGGGATCAGGACGAATAGGATCTGGAAAATAATCATGTGGAAGGCGAACATCCACCGCGGCAATATAGTTTTCCCGGTCAGCACTGCGATGGCGCTTGCGAGGATTAACAGAATCATTCCCGCGTAAGTAATCAGATAATACATTCCATCGCCGATTCTCTCCAAATCTTTATCTGCAATCTCCCAGTAGCCGTTCTTAGGGGAACCCTTTCTTACAAGTATGCCATACTCTTTCAATTTTTTCATATTGCTTTCTATATTTCGACTGGCAATCCCGATTTTTTCAGCCAATTTAACAGCGGATAACTGATTGTCTTCCAAAAGCAACTTTATAATTTTTTGCTGCGTATCATTAAGCTCTGTCCTCTTCTCTATTTCCGAATTTTCCCCGATGTTTCTCCGATGTTTTTCATATCTTCCATCATCGGAAATGAGCTGCGAAATAGCTCTACCCGAAACATATTATCAAACTCCTGAAATCTCGGTTTCGGAAGTCCATACTCATCTGTAGCATTAAAGATTCTTTTTATTCCGCTTCCCCATGCCTCGACAAGTCCCATCTGACTGAATATATTAGCAATGCCTTTATTCCGGATTTTAGAATGGCCGTTCATGACTTCTTCATAGGTCAAACCATTATATGTTGTCATAAGTATACATCTTTCTCCTATGAGTTTTGTACGTGCTTTTTTAATCACAATAAAAGTATATCATTATGCAAACAAAAAGAGAACCCGACATCTCAAGCAAATTTGATGCTGCGGATTCCCTCTTTATAGATTAATACCTTTAATTTTTTCATCTTATGATCCGATGGCAATCTCACTTCTTAATGACAACTGTGGCTTCCACATCCAATCGGATAAATCATCGTTTCACACATTTTTCGATGGCAGAAATTAAAATATTCATATCCATCGGCTTTGCCACATGATCATCCATTCCGGCATTCAAAGCAGCCTGTACATCCTCTGCAAATACATTTGCTGTCATTGCAATAATAGGAATCTCCTTTCCGTCCGGACGATCCGACAGATTTCTGATCGCTTTTGTCGTTTCATACCCATTCATTTCCGGCATCATGATATCCATTAAAATCAGATCAAAAGTCCCCGGAGCTGTATTGCAAAACTGTGCCAGGGCAGATTTTCCATCGGCAGTTCTGGTTACAATCATCCCTTGTTCTTCCAATAGAGCTATTGCTATCTCGGCGTTTAAATCATTGTCCTCTGCCAAAAGGACATGCAGACCGTGTAAATCCATATCTTTCCTTAACTTTTCTTTCTCTTCCGTTTGTACATGTTCTGCTATAAGCAGGGGGATTTCTACCGTAAATGTTGAGCCAACGCCCTGCCTGCTGCTGACTTCAATTTTTCCACCCATAAGATCTACATACTGTTTGGCAACGGCCATTCCAAGTCCGGTTCCCTTATAACTGGTTCTTGCCCCACCATTTTCCTGACTGAACTCATCAAATACTCTGGTCTGGAACTCTTCACTCATACCAATTCCGGTATCTGATATACGATAGCGTATGATTATATGATGCTCATCATTACCCGGAGCGTTTTCTGCAGCAAATGAAATGGTGCCTCCATCTTTTGTAAATTTGACTGCATTGCTGATAATGTTGAGCAATACTTCCCTGATTCTGAGCTCATCTGCCATCACATAAGGGTTTTTCAGTTCTTCTCTTGAAACAGAAAAATTAAGGTCACGTTTTTCCATATATCCCCTTGCAATCGACAAAACAGTATTTATTATATCCCTGAGATCTACCGGTACCGGTTTATATTCCAGTTTACCGCTTTCAATGCGGCTGATATCCAGCACATCATTAATCAGTGTCATCAGGTATTCTGAGCTCTGCCTGATCTTTTTCAGACAATTCTCTACTTCTTTGTCTGGATTCCTCTTCATGGCAATCTCTGTAAATCCAACAATTGCATTCATTGGGGTTCTGATATCATGGGACATATGGTTTAGGAACGTTGTTTTTGCAATATTCGCCGTATTTGCATCCTGTGCTTCTTTCAATGCTTCCATCTGTTTTTTCCTGCTTACGGAAAGGGAATACACCAGAAGAAGTAAAACAAAAATAATCACAAATGAAACTCCGACAGCTAAGCCTCCATACTCTGCAAAGACATCCTGCAAGGTCATTTTCTTTTCTGAAACAGAATTCTGTGCAAGGACAACACCATTCAAAACATTGGAGGACTGCTCAATTGCTTTATTGATAATGGTAGCTACTCTTCTGTTTTCTCTCGTCGTGAACATCGCTAATTCCTGCCGTTTTGCCATTTCTGCAAATGACAGGCTTTTGGTCAGTGGACTTTCATTAAGAAGATTAATCTTTGAAGATGGAATAACAGTTGCCCCTGCTTTTCCATTTGCTACTGCTTCCAGGCATTCTTCCTGTGTATCATATTGTTTGATTTCTGCATCCGGAAAAAGAAGAGACACCATCAATTCAGAATACAGCGAGGTCTCTGTCGCTGCGATTGTAGAGAGACTGCTGTTATATTCATTTCCTTTGTAAATAACAACTGGCGTAATATCAAAGATTTTATCCGTCAAAATCACCTGAAACTGTTCCTGTGTATATAGATCTTGAATGATAGGACCGGCAATATCGATTTCACCAGATTGCAATGCCTCATTCATCTGTTCTCCCGTGGAACATGGAACTACCTGGATCTTGATTCCATATTTTTCCTGAACCGTATCCAGAACAGTTCCAAGGATTCCTGTCAGTTTTCCATTTTCTTCCCCGCAAAACGGAAGATTATTCTTTAGATATCCCACACGGATCGTATTTTCATGTACATCCAGCCATTGTTTTTCTTCCTTGTTGAGCGCATAATTTATGACCGCTTTTCCTTCATAACGGGCATACAGCTTGCTGCTGTAGTCTGTTTCTGTATTGTTGATTTCTTCCAGGGCAGAATTTAATTCCTTTAACAGATCTGGTCTGGATTTTGATACACCGAAATAACAGTCACTTGCACCGATATTGGCAATTGCAATAAAATCACTGTTGACGGACAGCGCCGGGACCACAAGTGCATCCAGTTCATCTGCATCCAGTTTTTCTATCATTTCATCATAGTCTTTACAGGCAATAACCTCTGCCTGGATCTGATTGCTGTCCAGCCATTTTTCCAGAAGTTCTTTCTGATAGCTTCCATCTGCAACACCGATACGACAGCCATTCATCTGCTTCAGATCACCATCCGCAAGATCCGCATGATTCTCCCTGGTATAGATCCAATATCTTTCTGTTCCCTCGGCATAGGTTGAAAAATCGATAGATTCTGCTTTTTCCGGTGTATAACTGACACTTCCAAGTAAATCTATTTCTCCATCTTCCAGCATATCCAGGCACTCTTTAAATGGAGCATAGACATATTCATACTTCCAGCCGGTTATATAAGAAATTTTCTGAAGATACTCATAGCCTGCTCCCTGCTTGTATTCCCCTGAACTTCCTTCCTGAAAATTGGCATATGGAAAATACCCAACTCGCACCGTTTTATTTTCTTCCTCCATTGCCTGCGTTGTTTTCCCATCACTTTTTATTTCCGACGCATAAACAGAAGCTGATACAAAAAGCAGCATAATAATTGCAAAAATGCTCAAACATATTCTTTTGTTCTTATTTTTTCCTATCTTTTTATTTATTCTTTTCATCTTTATTATCCTGTTTATTCAATACAGAAAGAATGACCGCTCTCAATTTCTCAATATCAATCGGTTTCGCTATATGTCCATCCATACCAGCATCAAAGGCCCTTTTCCTGTCTTCCGCAAAGGCATTTGCTGTCATGGCAATGATCGGGATCTCTGCCTTCTTTTTATCATCTAATCGTCTGATACACTGGTTCGCCTTATAGCCGTCCATATTCGGCATCTGGATATCCATCAAAATCATGTCATAAGTTCCGGCCGGCATCTGCTCTATCCTGTTTACACACTGTATGCCATCTTCCACCCGGTCAATGATAAGCCCTGTTTCTTCAAGTATTGCAATTGCAATTTCTGCATTCAGTTCATTATCCTCTGCCAGTAAAATATGTTTTCCGCGTAAACCGATTTTCATATCAGCGGCATCTGTTTTTTCTGATTTCTGCCTGTAATAGTTCTCATCCGCTTTTTTTGTGTCAGGATAAGGGTAAACACAGTTCCTTTTCCCAGTTCGCTTTTCACGTCTATGCTGCCGCCCATCAGATCCACATATTTTTTTACGATTGCCATCCCAAGCCCTGTACCTGCAACTTTACCAACGGTCGTATTCCGCTCCCTTGAGAAGAAATCAAACAGCGTTGGAAGGAATTCTTTGCTCATTCCGATTCCTGTATCACGAACCTCTATCTGAATCTTTACAGAATTTTTCTGTTCACATGGAATGTAATATCACACAGGACATGCTGATGCTCCGCCTGTATTTTAAATATAAGGTTCAGTCCTTTTTTGTCAGCCTGCGGTCCAAATACACTTTTTATCTCATCCATTGCCTGATCAATCCGGGCATAGCTTTCATCTGATAAAACTCTATATTGTCCGTCTCTTTTAATTCGTCCATAAGATGATCCGGCAAAAGTCTTTCCAGATACTCCGGAGCTGATTCTTTGATCAGGATATTTTCAAAAAAATACCGGATCTGCTTTGAATAGCAGTTATCTGCGCGAACTGGCTGCTGCTTTTCTGCATGGTCATCGTGCGCAAAGATATCCCCTTTTACGACTTCATATGTATCCTGCTTTAAATCACACAAAAGTACCGTTGTATAATCCCTGGATAAAGCTGATAATATCCGGTTACGTTCGTTCAGAATCTTCCCCTCCTCTGTCCGTATAACTTTTCCATCAATTGCTTTGACCAGTTCTTCCACTGTATCGTAACCAAGCATCCATGCCATTTCTTCATTGGCATAATAAACCGGGAACTCATCCTCACAGTATCCTCCGATCAGTCCGCTAGTTTCCCCCGTGATCATAAAATCTGTGAGCAGCTCCTTTTGTACCTTTTCTGATATTATTAACTGTTTCATATTCCTCACCCTGTATCCTTCAGCCTGATTTCAGTACTTTCTCAGCTACCTTTCCTACTTCAATCCGGACATTATGTATTATTTTTCTTGTTGCCTTATGATTTCCGCCAATATCGACAGTAGCTTATCAACCTGAATTGGCTTTGCGATATGACCATTCATTCCGGCTGCAATAGCATCTCTCTTATCTTCTTCAAATGCATTTGCTGTCATTGCAATAATCGGTATGCACGCTTTATCCTTATCTGGCAAATTTCTGATTGCCTGCGTTGCTTTATAACCGTTCATTTTCGGCATCTGGATATCCATGAGGATCATATCATATGTTCCTGTCGGCATTTCCATTATTCTGTTTACACACTGGATACCATCCTCCACACGCTCTATCTTAAGACCTGCACTCTCAAGTATTACCTCTGCAATCTCCGCATTCAAATCATTATCCTCTGCTAAAAGAATATTCCTGCCTTCAAGGATTTCACTTCCTGTTCCAGGCTCTTCAATATGCTTTTTTACATAATAGCTTTCATCCGCTATCTTGTGTTTTAGTGTTACAGTAAAAGTGCTGCCTTTTCCAGGTTCACTCTCCACATCGATTGTTCCACCAAGCAGATCAACATATTTCTTGACGATTGACATTCCAAGTCCGCTTCCAGTAATTTTGCTCATTGTGGTGTTCCGCTCTCGTGTGAATGCTTCGAAAATCTTTGTCAGATAATCCTGACTCATACCGATTCCGGTGTCGCTGACTCTGCTCCTTGCTATCATGTATCCAGACTCATCACAAGGTAATTCATCTACATCTACCATAACAGAACCACCGGCTGGAGTATATTTTATGGCATTGCTCAGGATGTTGACAAATATTTCTTTTACCTTGGTAGTATCTGTCAGTATATGCTCATGCTCTACATTTATCGTGTAATGAAGTACAAGATTCTTTTTCTTTGCTTCATCCTCAAATATTTCAAATAGAGTCTGCCGGATATCTTCAATCCGGGCATAGTTCTCATCAATTTCCATCCTTCCACTCTCAATCCGAGCCATATCAAGTACATTATTTATGATTGATAGAAGAAGATTTCCTGACTGCTGAAGTTTTTCCAAATGCTCTGAAGTTTCAGGCAGATCCTTTCCTTTCAGTTCATCCTCCATAAGCTGTGCATAGCCCAGAATTGCATTCATAGGAGTACGGATGTCATGTGACATATTGTTAAGGAAACAAGTCTTTGCCAGACTCGCCTCCTCCGCTTTCTTTAAAGCGATTTCCAACTTGTCATTTAGCTTTTGTGTATCATTTGCAGCAAGCTTTGCGACAGCTTCCGCTTTTCTTGCCTTTCGTAAAAGTACGAGGATAATAGCAATGATGCCAAGTGCAGAGAATCCTGTGGCGACAAAAAAAACAAGCATATTGTCTTTTACAAAGTCCAAAAATGTTATCTTATCTGGTGTACTGTCATAAATAGCAAGTGCGCTTGTAAGCATATCAGACGGCATGGCCTTTAAGGTTTTATTCAGTATCGACAAAAGAGTTGCCTCTCCACTCTTTACTGCAAAGCATGCTTCCATTGTTTTTGTAAGTGGAATACTCCTGAATTTTCGACTGTTGTCATATATCATTGCCTGACTTGCGCCCATGAGAAAACAGTCTGCTTTTTCATGAATGACCATATCTGCTGCATCGTCAAGCGAATCACAATCTACAAGCTTCCATTGGGGATAACTAAAAGCTATATGCTGTTTTAAGGCATATTTTTCCCTGGGCACAGCTACAGTATACACCTTGTTCTCATCAAATTTTTCCTCATCTGTTACCGCCATCAGGCTGTAGGTCCAGGCTGTGTTTGTAAGTGCATATCCGTTTTTTTCTGCAAAATATGGATTCCTGCCAGTATAAAAAATCATGTCTGTCTCTCGCTCTTGTAAAGCCTGAAGCATTTCATCATAATCATCATATTCCTGTATATTAAATTCCAGCGTCTGATTTCCCAGACAGTCTTTGGCATAAGAGAAATATTCTGCCAGCATACCGGTAAGTTTTCCAGTCTCTTCGTCAAAGGAAAATACTGCCGCATCATTACTCAGAAATCCGATCCGGATACCACCATGTTCTTCCACCCAGGACTTTTCTTCGCCTGTAAGACTTTGACAATAATCAAGCGTAAAATACTTTTTATACAGATCCGCCTTGAAAAAAGGACTATCCTGATCCAGCTGACGCATAGCCCAGTCCAGCTCTGTCTTGATATCGCTGCGCTCTTTATTTATTGCAAAATATATGCCAGATTTACCAATCGTGGTAACGGATGATATTCCCTGTTCAGACCAGATAGATTCCTCTAGAGATACAAAACAGTCGATCTCATGATTTGCTAATTTCTTTTCGACATCATCATCACTATTCACATTTACATGTTCTGTATGTATGCCATTCTTACTTTCCCATTCTGTCAGCATGATTTCAGGTTCTGTATCCATGAGCACACCTATACGTTTCCCATCCAGAGACTTGAAATCAGACGCACCAATATCCGTATTCGATAAATCAGCATAAAGGATATATTTTTCCTCCCCCATCGGTTCATCTGAAAAAAGCATCTTTTGTGCGCGTTCATCGGTGTAAGAGATATCACCTATGATATCAATCTCACCGTTTTCAAGCTTATCAGAGCAGTTAGTCCAGTCACATTTCACATACTCAAATTTCCATCCGGTATAGCCTGCCAGAGCCTGCATGAGTTCGTAGCCAAATCCTCGTCTGATACCGTTTTTATCAACATAATTAAAGATATCCTCAAATGAACCGACACGGATAATTTTCTGTTCTGCCGTCTTCGTTTCTGATTCTTTTGTTTCTTGTTGTGTTGATTCATCTTGTTCCACCGTCTGTGGCAGTTTTTCATCATTATTCGTTTCCGCAGCCCAGCAATGTACAGACAACATCATCCATATTCCCAAAACTACCAATATACATGCAAATAGTACGGCTGATTTTTTTCTTCCTTTATCCATTTTTCTTTTCTCCATTATTTAACAAGTTATTTCACGGCATAAATCTAAAGTAAAAAATGCACTGCCTTTTCAGACAATGCATCTTAAACGTTGCAACTGGCTGTCATTTTACAGACCCTATAGCTTTGCGTCTCAGACTTTCATCTGGTTTGCCGATTTCCTTATTATAACTTTTAAACTTATGCAAAAAAACTGGTTTTATTATACTATGGCACTCTACTGTACACAAGAAAAACATTACCGTTTTAACGTTCAAAAAAAAGAACAGCCGATACATATACCGAACAGTTCTCCTACTTCCGAAGTCCACGCAGCATTGACATTACTGTTTCCTGCTCATTTGTACTCAGATCGTTCCATATCTCCAGAACTTCTTTCTGCTCTTCTGTCAGATTCTCTGAATTACCTTCCTGAAAAAACTGTGATAATGTCACGCCCAATGCTGTACATATTTTTTCAAGTGTGATCAGCGACGGCAAGTTTTCCTGCGCCATGATTCTTCCCAGTAACGACTGGGAAATTCCTGACAGCTGCGATAATCTGTATTTACTGATGTCACGCTTTTCACATAAAGATGTTATTTTACCTGCGATATACTTCTCTATCTGCAAGTAACTATACCTCATTTCCGCTATTACATATTCTTATTGTACCTGTAATAATGAAAAAATATTAGTATCCAATTTTGCAATTATTTAATCAGGCGGAAAACCGCCTGCTCTTGACATGCCATTCAACAACTGTTATATAAAAAACAAGGACACCGCCTATCCTGTTGGCAGACAGGATAGGCATTTTTATTTTCGCTTGTTTCTCTTATCGAGAAAGGCAAGCAACGCTACAATCAAGCTACCAAAGGACATCAACAATGCTATTTTCTTTATAAAACGACATGGCATATTTATAAATTTGCTCGTAAGTTAAACCTGATAAATCCGCTATCCTCTCTTTCATCCTGTCTTCATAAACTTTGCTTTCATCAACCAATGTCGATCCAACATCAAAAAATAGCCATTTTATTTCGTCCTTTTTTGGCAAAAACCTCTTTTTCTTGCTTCTTCTAGCAGTTTGGGTTGAATTTCTGGGTAAGTCCAATTAATCGGTAGTTCATCCATAATTGCTATTTTTTCAATTTCACTGTGAAGCTCTTTTTCAAATGTATGTATATCTGAGAAGAATAATTTTCCAAAAGTCTCCATTCCATCGAAATTATCTGGTGCAGTCACAGAATATATACAAATTGGAGTAATATCAAAAGTTATTGCTCCTGTTTCTTCATATAGTTCTCGTTTGGCTGTTTCAAGAATATCCTCACCATCTTCTCTATGTCCCCCAGGTACCTCCCATGTATTTCTTTCCTTGTGCTTGCAAAATACCCATTTACCATTATGTCTGGCAATAATAACTGCAAACTTCAGCATCGAATCATTAATACTATCATAAAAATTCACTTTCGTCATATAATGCTCCTTATTAGATTTTTTAATTTTTTTCTATTCTGCATCTCGTTTCAGAACTTTTTAGAACCAATCCAGAACCACGGTGCTACTATAGAACCAGAATATTTTTAATCTTTCAGTCTGCTTAACAGTATCTGATAACAGATCTGCTTTTAATTCATCTGTCAGAACAATCGCTTCACTCTCGCCCTGGTCAAGACCTGTGGCTCTTTTTAATATATTGGCAGATTCCGGATTGTTGACAGGTTTCACTACGATAAATTTCGTCTGTCTAATCCGATTCGCTTCAAGCTGAAAACGTTCATTGGCTGTCAGCTCATCAAATACTGCCTGCGGGATCAGAACATCTCCAAACAATTTTTCCAACAAATCAATACGATTGATTTTAAGAAGTGATATCAGTGGTGTTGTATCTGACACAACAATCATACCGCAGCCTCTTTCTTTTTGAGTTCTCTGAAAGTATTCAGTTCATCATCCAGATCATCCATCATCATATCAAAATAGAAATATCCTAACTTATCATACAGATCAATCAACTCGGATTTTCTGATTCCCAGAATTTCAGCCGCACGACCATGAGATATCGTCTGATTCAGTATATATGGATACAGCAACAGTGCATTTCGGGTAAGCTCTGTTTCCGGATTCATAGTTACCAGATATTTTGACATTCCTACCGGAACTTTAATGGTTACAGATTCTGTTGTTACCATAATATCACGTCCTTTCTGTTAGAAATCCATATTCGTCTCTTTTCCCATGTTATATCCATTATTTGGATTTTCTACAACTGATTTTTTCTCTGCTTTACTGTTCCATTTTTACTAGACCATGTCTGAAAAAGGCTTTTCACAAGCTGTGCTTCCCCGTTTGTAGGAGATTTCGTCGGAATAATGGCGGCGTAGCGGGTTACATCAACCGAACGAGGGCAAAATATACCGCAAAGTGGGGCTTGCAGATTGCGGAAATGATTTTTCAGACACGCTCTAGCAATATCTTCCCTGATTTGTAGATAACGTTGGCTGAATCTTTTCATGTCCCAGTCTGTTCGCTACCAGATTAGGCTGTGCCCCCAGTTTGGAAATCAGCAAGCTGGCGTAAGAGTGTCGCAAATCATGTCATCGGATTCTTTTTACCCCTGATAAATCAACGCCTCTCTGTATTTCATGTTCCCAGCATGCTTTTGTCGTGTTCTGGAGCAGTCTGTCCTTTGCCATGAGTCTGTACAGCCTACCTGCGTATCCCTTTAGCTCTGTTACCAGAAAATCCGGCAATGCCTGTTCCACAGCAACTTTTTGATATGCTCCGTACACATCACTGATATGAACCATATATTCTATGTCAAACTCCAGACAGGATTCCATAGCTTTGTTTCAATGTCCCATGTCTTCCAGATGTACGAATTCCATATATTTCTTCTACGCTATATGACAATGCTGGTAAATTTTCTTCACAAATGGATCTGTAATCCTGTTATCTTCATAATCACACTTGAAATACGCTGCCGTATTATATACTACCTCTTCATATCTCCATAAAATATGTTCAGCATATAAAATCTACTCCTCCTGTTGGATTAGCCTTGAATGAATTTCACCTCACTACAATAAAATGTATTATCCAAAACCTACGTAGGTGCTTTTTTATCATTCAACAATATCAATGTTATATTTTTCGCACCATTCTTTCGCAATACGTTCATAGGCACGTTCTCGATAATCATACCACTTTTGCTCCAGATTTAAGTCGAATAATCTATCTTTAAATCTTCTAAAAGCTCCTCTTCCCTGTATTGCTCTCTCTAATGTGTCTTGATTTCTGCCTTCTGGCAAGTCATATATAAATTCTTCCATAATCCTATACTCATTGATTTCATACTGTCCTGGTAATGGAATATACTCTTCTATAAATGAATCTTCTATTTCTTCAATAAGTTCTGGATTATCTTCGCCATCAACCATACCATCAAAAACCATGAGTACTTTTTCATTTTTCACATCATAATAATATTGTGTATCATCATTTACAAAATCCATCGCTTCTAGTACATCTTCTAATTTAACTTTCATGATTTTTCCTTACATTGCCTTTCAAAATTATCTATTTTTATTTTTGTTAAGGACATTTTCTATCATCCTTCTATTTTTCAACAATCTCTTGTTCGTTCTTCACGCACAAAGCACGTTTGTCATTCATGAATTTCAATACTATTATTTTGTGTTCATCTATACTCTTCTCTGTCTCTAATCCTGGAAAATTCCAACTTACTTTTCTCACTAATCGCATCCATGAATCAATATCTGATGTTCTGCCAAATTCTACCTTCATATTTTCTATCATTGACTATCTCCTCAAATCTGCTTTGAAACAAAATGTACAATTTCTTTCCCTGACTCAAGGATATATGGTATCAACTCTAAAGGATATACCTTAGTACCCTTCTTTAAATCTTCTAGTGAAACCCAACAGAAATCCAAATCAATTCTTTCATTATCCAGCTCATCATATCCATGAAACACACCATCTAATGGAATATTATCATCCATCAGATGTACATTATAATATAAGCATATCTGATGACACGGTCTTTTCCCCCATGGAAAATAAATTTCTCCGATTGCTAACAGATTATCTACCTCTATCTTAGCATGAAGCTCTTCTTCAAATTCCCGTTTAAGAGTTTCCATACTTGTCTCCATAGCCGCAACATGTCCGCCAATAATGGCATAATCATCATTCTTCGGACGCTGTAACAAGATTTTGCCATTATGTTTCAATATACCGCCAACTCTGTATGAAAATACAAAATCATCACTTTTAAATAAAATATCCACTTAACCACCTACCAATCATTACCTTGAAACACATATCATATTTATATATTACTCTCCCCACAAATAGAGCCATTTGATAAAACAAATGCCGGAAACCCGCATAAATACAGGCTTTCGGCATTTTAGTCCGTTATTCAAACTC
>OLGM01000664.1_pt1 | contig 19902 bp, 22 predicted proteins | sample 1606001 | NCBI WGS metagenome assembly OLGM01 (sample SAMN03283294) | human gut metagenome | biome: human-associated habitat; material: feces | host: Homo sapiens | place: Peru | collected 2012
ATGATTACTGACGGTTTCTATTCACTATATTATTACAGTACCCTAGATAGGTTTTATTTTAATATTATTAGTCTTTTAATATTTTCAGTCATTATGCTATTTATATCTTATCAAGGATTAAGGAGAGAAAAATATGACAGTATTTAATACATTTTGGAAAGTAATTAATAAATATAAAGGTACAATTATTTTATTTACTGTTATGTTAGTAACTTTTGGTGGAATAAATACTACCTCAAATAATAGTACTGTAGACTTTACAAATAGTAAACCAGATATAATAATTGTAAATAACTCTGGAAATAATGATCTAACTAAAAACTTAATATCTTATCTAGAAAAAAACACTAACGTAAAAGACGTTAAAAATACAGAAGAAGCTAGAAATGATGCTTTATTTTATCGTGAAGTAAATTATATTATTTATATTCCTAAAGATTATCAAAAGGATGTCTTATCTGGAAAAACTCCTGAAATTGATATCAAAACAGTAGGGGATTATAATTCATCTTTAGCCGAAATGCTTCTAACTAGATATTTAAAAATTCAAAGTATTTATGCTAAAAACATTTCTACTGAACAAGAACTAATAACAGCAATCAATAAAAACTTATCTAAGACATCTGAAGTAACCATAACTTCTAAAGTAGATAGAGCTAAGACTTCTAGAGTATCTCGTTACTTTAACTTTGCTAGTTATAGTGCTATGTTCATCATAATATTTGTAATTTGTATGGTCCTATCTAGTTTCCATACAAAAACTATTAAGAAAAGAACTATTATAAGTAGTATGAATTATAAAACTCATAACAAATATCTTCTAAGAGCAAGTTTTATTTATTCCATAATAGTATGGCTTTTATTCATGTTACTAGGAACAATTCTTTTTAGTAATACCATTCTTTCCTTAAGAGGATTAGTATACGCACTAAACTTATTTATCTTTATTTTTACTTCTCTAACTTTAGCCCTTCTTTTATCAACCTTAATTGATAATAAGGATGCTGTTAATGGTATTGTAAATGTTATATCCCTAGGGTCTGCCTTTCTATGTGGAGCCTTTATTCCAACTGAATGGTTACCAGAGGCAGTCATTAAAATATCTCGTATCTTTCCAACATATTGGTATGTAAATTCTAATGACTTACTAGCAAGTCTTCAAACTATTAATATGACTTCTCTAAACCAAGTAATAATTAATATGATTGTTATGCTAGTATTTGCACTTATCTTTATAATTATCAACAATCTAGTATCTAAAAAGAAGCAAATAGTAGGTTAATAATAAATGTCAAGAATATAATAAGAAAGATAAACATCCAAATTTAAAACTAAGTAAAAAAACTTGACACACGAAAAAAATCGTTGTACTATGTAAAAAACGAAAGGAAGAAAAACTATGTTAAACAATCAATTAGTAAAATCTATCAAGAAGAACAATAAGTCAATAACTAGTATTGATTGTTTTAGTGTATCTTCAAAGTAGATAAAAAATTATTGAAGAAATAGGAATAAAAAACGACCTAGAACAATCTTATGTTTTAGGTCGTTTTTGTTTTACATGAAAGGAATGATTAAAATGAATTGGGCAAGAGAAGTAGCCTTAAGAATTATTAGAGAAAGACCAAATGAAGAAGTTTATACTGTTGCCTCTGGAGTTAGTCCATCAGGCTATGTCCACATCGGTAACTTTAGAGAAATCGCAACTCCATATTTAGTTGCGGAAGAGTTGAAAAGACTAGGTAAAAAAGTTCGCTATATCCTATCTTTTGATGAATATGATAGATTTAGAAAAGTACCAGGAAATATTGATAAAAGTTATGAAAAATATATTGGTATGCCATATACTGATTTACCAAGTCCTTGTACAGAAAATGAATCTTATGCCACATACATGGAAAATAGATTCTTAAATGAATTAAAAGAAATGGGTATTGAAGTAGAGTGTATTTATCAAACTAAAGAATATCAGTCCGGTAGATATAATAAATATATTAAAATAGCCATGGATAGAAGAAAAGAAATATTTACTATTATTGATTCATTTAGAACTCAAGATGCAACTATTGAAGAAATAGAAAACTATTATCCAATAAGTATTTATTGTCCAACTTGCCATAAAGATTCAACTAAAATACTTTCCTACGATGAGAAAACTGGCAATGTATCATATGAATGTACTTGTGGATATTCATCTACCTTGAATATCTCTACTGCTACTAATATTAAACTTCAATGGAAAGTAGATTGGCCTATGCGTTGGATGGTAGAACAAGTAACTTTTGAAACTGCTGGAATGGATCACTCCGCAGCAAATGGTAGTAAAGCCGTATCAGAAAGAGTAGTAAAAGAAATTTATAATTATAATCCACCAGTATTTACTCCTTATAACTTTATTGGTATAAAAGGAGGAGGTGCAAAAATGTCTTCATCTAAAGGAAATGTCCTAACTCTAACAGACCTTCTAAAAGTTTATGATAAAAATATTATACTTTGGTTCTATGCTAAATACGATCCAATGCATGCCTTTGATATAGCCTTAGATAATGATGTTATTAGATACTACGGTGAGTTTGACCGTTATGTAAAAATGTATTTTAATAATACAATTGATGATAAAAATAGAGCTATTATAGAACAAACAGGAGTAACAAAAGATTATCTAAATAATCCAAACTTTAGTTATCTAGCAACCTTCCTCCCTATAGTAAATTACAATGAAGAGTTATTAAAAGAACTTCTTAAAAAAGAAAATATTAATTGTAATACTAAAGAGTATGCCGAAAGACTATCTCGAGCAAAATACTGGGTTGAAACTTATGGCAAAGACTACCAAGTAAAACTATTAGAAGAAAAAAATATCGAAGTGTATGACTCTCTATCTCCTCTGGAAAAATCCTGGTTAGAAAAAACTAAAGAAATATTAGAAAATACTTATCAAACATCAGAAGAACTACAAAAAGAATTATATAGTGTTGTAAAAACTAAAGACTTATCTGAAGAAGAACTAAAATCTACTCAAAAAAGATATTTCCAAATTTTATATAATCTTCTTCTAGGTACTTCTAAAGGTCCAAAATTAGGATTATTCTTATTAGCCCTTGATAAAGATAAAGTAAAAGAGTTAATATAGAATCATAAACACTAAATTAACAAGTAGAGGAGTACTAATATGAAAGTTTTAAGTATAACAGAACCATTTGCTAGTCTAATATCTTCAAATATTAAACATATTGAAACACGTTCTTGGAAAACATCTTATCGAGGTGAATTATATATCCATGCCTCTCTAACTAAAATTCCTAAAATATGGAGAGAAAATAAAGAACTAATGTCTTTTGTCAAAAATATTCCTCTAAACTATGGTTACATAATTTGCAAATGTAATTTAAAAGACTGTATCTATATGAATGAATCATTTATAGAAGAACTTAAGAAAAATAATGAAACAGAGTATTCACTAGGTATCTATGAAGTAGGTAGATATGCTTGGATACTAGAAGATATTACTCCTATAGATAAAATTAAAACTAAAGGTAAACTAGGTATTTGGACATATTAAAGACTTAAGAAAAAATCTTAAGCCTTTTAATTTTTATCTATAATCTTTCTAATCTTATTAGTAATAAGAAATTCATCTGTATCCTCTAAAATATCAAACTGTTCCATACCCTCACTATCAAATATAGGAACTAATTCTATATCTCCCTTATTATTAATTATTTCTAAATACTTATCATCTACAACATCTAAACATAAGAAATAATCATAATCTAACATTCTCTCTAATAAGTTCTTACTCTTATCTTTAAACATTACTTTACAAAATCTCTTTAACTCATTATTTCTAATACTTAGTATTACAGCATATATATGTTTACAATAAAAGTCACAAGGACAAGAACAATATACACTCATCTTCTTTTTCTCTTCATTATACTTAATTACTACTACGTACTTTTTACTGCCTTCAACAACACTAAAATATCTATCATCAACTTTCTCTAAATATAAGACTTTATCATTCTCATAATAATCAAGGCCTCTTTTTGTAATGTTATATGAAAAAATATCATCTATATCATCATTAAATAAATCAAAGTCAATTTCTCTTCTATAATCATAAGTTGAATTATTATATATACTACCAAATATCTCATTCATAAAATCATCTAATCTTTTTGGTAAATATCTAAATACAATTATAAATAAACTATCAAGTATATTAAGATCAATTGGTAAATATCTATTAAATGCTATATCGATTCTATCACTAATCTTAGTCTTAATATTAGCTTTTAAAATAACTAAGTCTTCATCGCTTAATTTTCTACTATCTACTAAATTATAATCATAATTGTTATATACAAATGAAATATCATTAATTATATTATCTTCCATATATTCAAAACTACTATATTTATCTATATTATTATCAAGTACTTTATCTAAATCAAACCAACTAAGTTTATAACTTTTTGTCTTTTTTAAATAATCAATTCTAACGTATATATAATATCCAGAATAATTAAATAGTATTAATTCTAAAAACATTTTATCTTTTCTAAAATATTTTCTAATTAAATCTATCTTTTTTCTACACTCGCTATTCTTATCCATTTAACCACCAACTAAACTAAGTTATCAAAATTATATCACAGTTTATTCACTTAAAAAAATCACTTCCATAAAAAAGTAATTTTATCTTCTCCAATATTCATAATCTCGACTCAGCCATCAATACAATTTCTGGACATACAGAACCTTCGGCTGATATTTTAATAAAATATGGAAGCATAAGTGTAAACGTAGTAGCCGATAGTACCGGTTATTTCACATATACAACTCAAGGTACTATACCTGATAATACTGAAATAGAGTTTATCATTAATATTCAAGGCAGTTTCTGTTATCAAAAAAGGACTATCACAACTCCCTATGATGGCGAATTAAATATCATTTCTGAGCCTCAACCAATAACTTTTGATTTAACTCCAATTTCAACTGCTCCTGTAATTTTGCCTATGAGTAAAGATCTAACTATAAAAATAGTAGACAGTCGAAAAAACAGTACTCCTTGGAAACTATATACTTATATTGATAAGGATTTAACTTCTCAACTAGGTTTCATCCTAAAAGATGCCCTAGTATTTAAAAAGTTCACAGATGAAATAATATTTCTAACTACAACTCCAAGTCTTATCTACACAGTCGAAAAAACATCAGGTACACCGCAATTAACAACTCTAACATACTCTAAAGAAAAAGGCCCATTATTAAATCTTACTGATAATCCTCTCGAAGCAAATGAAGAATACTTTGCTAATATCTATTTTATGATAGAGGAGTAATAATACTAATGGTCAAAAAACTAAAATATCTTTTAAACCAATATATCCAATTCTTACAATTCCAAAAATTAAAATATATCTTGAGCTATTCACAATGGTAATTAATAATGTTATAATATAAAAAAGATAAGAATAAGAAGATAATAATAATCTGTAGTTCTAATAAGAACAAAATTATTTAATCTAAACCTCAAAAAAATATAACTAGAATGAAATGAAATTCAAAAAGGAGAATTGCTATGACAGAAAAGTATGAATATTTAGATAGAGGAACAAAACGGTATATATATGTAGCGGCGCTTACTTATAAAAAACTAAAATATATTAATCCTAAAATAACACTAGAAACTGGAGAAAAGCTATCTATTAGTACCAATGGTAAAAAGCTATTATCCTTATTACTTGCAGTATGTGATGCTAATTTTAGAAGTGAAATGAAAAATATGCTTGATAGTAACTATAGTGCACTATTACGAAAAAATTTATATGACGTAATAGGTAAGTTATCAATAGGAAAAGGCGATGAACTTACTACTGCTGATTTAAATGAAATTTTAAATAACGACTTTTTTGATGTTTTAAATACTAAAGAAAATGGCATTTGTTCTAAAAATATTTCATCTCCAGAATCATTATTTACAATGTTTTGCTTAAGTCAATTATCAAGAGATGATATTCATTCAATATGTACATTATTTAGAAACTATGACCTTAGAAATAAAACATCCGGTAGTGTCGAAAATTTTGCTGAATATATTTTTAGAGTCTATAATTATGCAAAGTATAATAGAGAAATTTCCTCAGGAATTCCACTTTCTGAAGATGTTATTAAAAAAATGATAGCTGGAAGCAAAAAAATCCAATCTCCAACTAACGCTCCAAAAACTCCACCTGTTCAACCAAGCCAAAAGTTTCAATCTCAATCTCGACAGTCAGAAACAAAAGTTCAAACGGAAACCACTGAGAAGAGTCATGAAAGTATTTGGGAAAAATTAGATAAAATACAACATAAATTTATTGGCCAAGAACGACTAGCCAAAGAATTATTTTTTAACATAATTAATAATCAATATCTAGCAGAACAAGAAGAAGTAACAGACGGTGAACGCTCCATTATTTTCCTTGATGGTCCAACAGGTACTGGCAAGACTGCTATTACCAGAGAAATAACCGAACTTTTAAATATTCCCTTCACTTCAACTTCAATAACTAATTATTCATCAGCAGGTTATGTTGGTGGTAACTTAACTGATACCTTAGTTGATTTATACAAAAAATCTGGAGGAGATTTAAAAAAGGCTGAAAAAGGAATTATTGTTTTAGATGAGTTCGATAAAATTGTCAGTCATAGTCTTAATGGCCTAGAAATGAAACGTGCCGTTCAACAACAATTATTAGATTTTCTAGGTGGCGGTAAATATATTATAAATGTTGGCGATAAGAAAGAGGAAAAGCAAGTAGAATTTGACACATCCAGAATAACATTTGTATGCTTAGGTGCGCTAACAGATTTACGTACCCAAAAAACCGACAAACGTTTTTCCCTAGGTTTTGCTAGTGATAGTACCAGTCAATCTAAAAATGATGGAACCTATACAATAACTCCACAAGATTTAATTGATTTAGGTCTTGAAAGAGAACTTGTAGGTAGATTTAATACTTTCCTACATACTGATGAATATGATAAGACTGCCTTAGAAAGAATCCTACGAGAATCTACAATAAGTCCTACAAAGAGTTTTGAAAAATTACTATCCTCACATGGAATATCTTTAGAAGTTGATGATACCGTATATGGAGCAATCGCTAATAGTGCTTATGAATTAAATACTGGTGCTAGAAGTCTCCAGACTGTAATGAATAATATTAGAACTAGGTATTTAGAAGAAATTATAACAGGAAAAAGTAAAAATATTCATTTAACTAAAGATAATGTTGAAACTATAGTACAAGACACAATGAATAGAAGGGAACGTGGATAGGATGGATTTTGAATATAATGGCAACTTACTAGAAGAAGAAAGAGTAGAACAAGTCACTAAAGAAATACTAATTAAATATCCAAATTATAATAAAGAAAAAGCCCATGAAGCCTCAAGATTAGAAGGCGCTATTTCTGAAGAAAAGAATCTAACTATGGAACTTACTAGACTTTATAATTTAATGTTAACATCTAAAGAAGAAAAAGATGTTGTCTATGAAATATATAAAGACTTTCTACTATGTCTAGAAAAAAATATTGATGAGAAAAATAATTATTTCTATCAAGTAGCCGAAGATATTTATGGCTATTTAACTAATACTAAGACTTTCCCATATTTAAACAAATACTTATCATAACAAGTACAAATATATTAACTAATTAAACGAATAATAGATATAACCTAAAGATCATAATTCATCTTTAAACTATATCTATTTTCTTTTGAACTATGTTAAAATATCTAGTGAAGGGAAAAAATCTTACTAAAAATGGAGTTGAAACGATATGAATAAAATAGGAATAATCTTTGCTATGAAAGAAGAACTAGATGCTCTAAAAGATTATCTAGAAATAACTAATGAATATGAAATATTTGAATTAAAGTTTTATGAAGGACTAATTAATAATATAAAATGTATTCTAGTTGAATCTGGAGTAGGTAAAGTAAATGCCGCTCGTACTACTCAAATTTTAATCGACAATATGGATGTTGATTGTATTTTTAATATTGGTGTAGCCGGTGGCCTAGATCAAAGCCTAAATGTCTTAGATGTTGTAATCGCCGATAAACTAGTTCAACACGATTTTGATATAACTGCCTTCAATCATGAAAAAGGTTATATTCCAAACGTCGGCAAATTTATAGCGTGTGATGAATATCTCCTAAATATTGCCACTAGTTTTAAAGATAGTTCAATTAAAGTTGGTACTATTGCCTCAGGCGATATTTTCTGTACTGATATTAATATGAGTACTAAGATAAATAAAAAGTTCAATGCTTTAGCAGTCGAAATGGAAGGCGCAAGTATTGCTCAAGTATGTTTTCTAAACCATATTCCATTCCTAGTAATTAGAAGTATTTCTGATATTCCAGGTAAAAATAATACTAGTAGTTATGAAGAATTTCTAACAGAAAGTTCTAAAAAAGTTGCTAGTATAATGAATGAAGTCTTAAAAAATATAAGCCTTAACTAACAAAGGCTTTACAAAATACTGTCAAAACAACACCTCTTATCTAAATAATTAATTTTAATCTAACATAAATTCTCCAAAAATATGATAAAATTAATAAAAAATAAGAGGTGTTTTAAATGTACGATATTGATACAAAAAATGTAAAAAAAGGAAAAAAATTCTTTACGGCTTTTATAGTTTTTGGCTTAGTTTTTCTAGCCATTTTCGGTATACTTAGTGTATCTGAACTCATTAAGTATAAAAGTCTTGACTACCAAGTAGAAGCAACAAGAATAGATGAAAATTCTCACTATGATAGTAATAATAATCTTATGTATTCCCCAATTTATTATTATAAAGTAGATGGAAAGGAATATGTCTGCAAGACCACTTCTTCAGCAAGTACTCCTCCAACTGCCAATCAAAAGATAGTCTATTATGATTCAAAAAATCCATCTAAATGTATGACTTCTTTTTCTAAATCTGTAAATACAATATTTATAATTTTTACAGTTCTTCCTATAATAATGATCGTTATAGGAATAATTAAAATTAAAAAAGTAAATAATCGAGTAAAACAAATAAATGCTTTAAATAATACTGGAAAACTAGTAAAAAATCTTCCATACCATCTTGAAGATAGCGGAATGACGGTTAATAATGTTAAAATCCAATTACCGGTTGTTGAATACACTTTACCATCAGGTGAAAGACTTACTTTAAAAGGAGATCCAAGGCATGATCGAAAATTATCAGACCAAGATGGCTTAGTTGATTTAGTTATCGATGAGACTAATCCAAGTAATTATTTCATTGACTTTGAAATAAATCGTCTTTCTGGAAACTTACCAACTGACTACTATACTCATCCAGGTCAAAATGCTATAAATAACAACATGCCCAATTCTGCTTCCATAAACAATGTAGAGCAGTCTGCACAAACTATAAATGCTAATCTAAATAATACTCAATCACAAGAAAATAGTACTGCCGAAGCCATTCAAAATAACTAAAATTAGTACCAATAATTAACTATTAACACGAATTTAAAGGTATCAGAAAGTGTCAAATTTGACAATTTATAAAGAATATGCTAAAATTTAAGTACTTTTGAAAGGGAGAATTTAAAATGAGAAACAATCAATTAATAACGACAACTACTACATCTACATTAAAATCAATTGTTACTATTGATTGTTTTAGTCTTGTTTAATAAGAAATATTTGTATAATTTCAAATTAAGAAGTCTACTATAATTAATAGTAGACTTTTTAGTAAACAAAAATAAAATAATATAAAGACTATGATATAGGACACGATTATTAAGTAAATATTTTAAAGAGAGTTATCATTTGGTGTAAGATAATAAATATTTTTAATAATTACTACCTATTAAGTTGAACATGAAAATGTTTCCCGCTACAACGGTTAAATAAATTAAGTAAAAGAAGAGGATGGTACCGTGCATTGCACTCCTATATGGTATCATTCTCTTTTTCTTTATAAAGGAGATGGTTAAAATGACGGAAACGGAAACTAACACGAAAAACTCACTTTCAAAAGTAAAATAAAGAAAGAAGGAAAAACTATGTTAAATGAAAAAGCCGTTCTATTATTAGAACAAGTATTAAAAAATAATTTAAAAGACCTAAGTCTTGATAAAAAATATTTTGATGAAACTGAATTCTATTATGAATTTAAGTCAAATAAAAAGATCAGTGAAAATGACTTTTCATCTTTAGAACAAGAAATAAACAGTCTTGATAAAAATTGTTATGTAAAACTATTAAGAATGTCAGGAGTCTATTTAGATGGTAACTCCAATAATGAAATGATTTCTAGGATTTCTGGTAAAGCCTTTTCAAGTATGGAAGAGTTAAATAAGTATCTAGAATTTCTAGAAGAGGCAAGATCTAGGGATCATCGTAAGATTGGTAAGGATTTAGATTTATTCTGTTTTTCAGACTATGTTGGTGGAGGACTACCTTTATATACTCCAAGAGGAACTATTATAAAAGATGAGTTACAAAAAGAAATAGAAAAAATCTGTCGCAAATATGGTTTTCAAAAGGTAAGTTGTCCAGCTCTTGCCGATATTTCTTTATTTGAAGTATCCGGTCATGCTAAGAAATTTAATGATGAACTATTTAGAGTCTCATCACCTAAAGGCCATAACTTTGTCTTAAAACCAGTTCAGTGTCCGCATCATACTCAAATATTTGCATCAAAACTAAGAAGTTATAAAGACTTACCAATAAGATATATGGAGTCCGATAAACAATATAGAGCCGAACTACCAGGAGCAGTCGGAAACAGTTTATCGCGAGTTTATGCTATTACTGTTGAAGACGGTCATTCATTCTGTAGAGTAGACCAAGTAAAAGATGAAGTAATTAATATTTGTAACCTAATCAGAGACTTTTATTCTAGAATGAATCTATGGAATGATGTTTGGGTTTCACTATCTGTAAGAGACTATTCACATCCTGAAAAATATATTGGCGATAATGCTGACTGGGATATCTGTGAAAAGATGCTTCAAGAAGTATCTGATGAATTACATTTAAATGCCATAAGATGTGAAGGTGAAGCTGCCTTATATGGCCCAAAATTAGACTTCATGTTTAAAGATGCTTTAGGAAGAGATATCCAAATACCAACTGTTCAACTAGATTTTGCCTTACCTAAAAGATTTGACTTAAACTACATTGACGAATACGGAAAAAAAGTTCATCCTGTTATGGTTCATAGAGCAGTCCTAGGTTCTTATGAAAGATTTATCGCTCTAATTCTTGAACAATTTAAAGGAGTTTTACCAGTTTGGTTATCTCCAGTTCAAGTAAATATTGTTCCAGTTAATATGAAGTATCACGATGAGTACTGTCAAAAAATATTTAATCTTCTAAATAATGAAGATATAAGAGTCTCATACGATGATTCTAAAGAATCGATGGGTAAAAAATTAAGACAAAGTAATCTTATGAAAAATCCATACACTCTAGTCATTGGTGATAACGAAAAAGATAATAATATCATAAGTTATCGTAAATATAATAGGGAAGAAATGAATTCTTTATCAATCGATGACTTTATAAAATTCATTAAAGAAGAGATTAAAAATAGATAGTTAAAGAATATAAGTGTTTTATAAAGATAGTATCTAAGTCTAACTCTAAAAGTTATTCCAAATGATACTATCTTTATTTTTTCAATCGTGCTATAATTAAATCATAAGATAAAAAGTGAGGTAGAAAAAATGAACAATTCACAGAATAACATAGAAAACAATTCACAAAATAATGTACAATACAATAATCCAAACAGTATGCAAAACAGTACACAATATAACAACCAAAATAACATTCAAGCTAATAAAAAATTATCTGTAGCAAATGTATTAATTATAATTTATAACTTGGTTAGTACTATTACAAACAGTTTAGATGGTTATGTCAGCTATATGAGTATTATAATATTAATGGTAAATATGTTCCTTAGTATCACTTCATTGAAGAAAAATGGCAAAACAACATCAGAAGTAATTTGCTTAGTTCTAGAAATTATAACAGCAATAATTATAGTGCTTGGATTTATTTAATAAACAACAGTTCTTTTTTAGGAACATTGGTATATTGTCAGTGGATATTTATAACTAACAAAAAATTTAAAAAAGAGAATGATATATGCAACTAATACTTTGTGGTGGTGGAGATGGTGAACAAAACACTCAGGCTAATCAACGTCTCAATGAAATAATAGACCATACTAAACCAATTTTATATATTCCTTTAGCAATGGATGAAATAGAGCACCCTTATGATGAATGTTACGAATGGATAAAAGAAGAGTTAAGAAATGTGGATGTTCCTAGCATTAAAATGGTTAGAACTTTTGAAGAGCTTGCATCTGAAAATTTAGAAGAGTATACAGCTTTATTTATTGGAGGGGGAAATACATATAAGTTATTATTAGGATTAAAGCAAACCATGGCTTTTAATAACATTAAAAACTATCTAAATAATAATGGAATTATAATAAGTAAAAAATTTTAAAGGAGAAATATAGTGATGAGTAATTTAGAATTTATGAGTAAATTTAAACCAGAAACAAGATGTATAAAAGAATTTGAACATTGGATTATTTGTATTAGAGGAAAACAAGCAACATTAGGTGATGCTGTTATTCTTTTAAAAAGAGAAACTCCTTCAGTTGCAAATATGCTTCCAGAAGAAGGTGCTGAATTTCCAAAAGTTATCAAATGGTATGAGGATGTTTGTACTAAGAAATTTGGTGCAGTAAAATTCAATTATATTATTATGATGATGAGAGATTATTTTGTTCATTATCATGCGTTTCCTAGATATGACAACGATATAAAATTATTTGATATTGAATGGAAAGATATAGATTGGCCAGGTGCTATTAATTTTAAAGGTGGAGTTGAACTTTCTGAAGAAAAGTTAGACGAAATTAAAAATTATATGAGTGAATAAAGTTAAAAGACAATGCTTAGATTGCATTGTCTTTGTCATTTTCAATTGGTATATATTTTTTAAGTGTAGTATTTTATAATTTTAAATATTCAATTTTAGTTCCAATTGCTCGTTCATCTTCAAAATATCCAAGATAATGAAATCTATTTTTTACTTTAATTAAGCATTCAATATTTTCTTCTAGTGCTTTAGCAATATTCTCTATAATATACTCATCTTTTTTAGGTTTTGGTTCTTCTTTAACTTCTGGAATTTTAATCTCATATCCTATAATTAAATTTCTAATATATTCAGACTGAGATAAGTTCAATTTTGAAGAATCTCTTTTTAAAATAAATTTTTCGTCATCACTTAAAAATACATTAATTTTATTATTTCTTATTCTCATAATTTAAGGTCTCCTTTCTAAAATTTAAGGGTATGGGAGTTCCCATATACGAATTTGTACGGGAGTACAAATTCAGTGCTGGCTAGACATAGATTTTATTCCCATATTCAAAAAAATAAAAAAGAGGATTAAATTATTCTGATAATTTTTTCCTCTTTTTGGTCATCAGTAGATACTCTTACATAAATACCACATCTCATAGTTTTCCTTCTTGAAAGAAAGAGAACTTTTGAAGTTTTATATAAAATAAAAACTTACGAACTTTTAAGTTCGCAAGTTAATTTCAATTGGAGCAAGAGTTGCAGTCATCTACAACTTCTTACTAATTAATAGTTTGATACATAAAATATCAATCATTACTATTTATAATAAATTTAAATCTTTAAATTTTTTCTCTAATTCATAAAATTCATTATTTTTATAACCAGGGTGTACAATTTTATAATTACTATCTAATTTCAAGTAATTATCGATGTTATAATGCTTGTATTTTTTTATAAATTCATTTTTTTTAGATAGTGGAATAAGATCAATTAGAAAATAACTAGGGTATCCACCGCACAAATAAGAAATTTTATGTTTTGCATTTTCTACATAGGATACAATTACCAGTTTCTTTCCATCATTAAGTTCAATTAAAGTTCCAATTGGTAGTAATTCATTATTCATTTATATCACCTTTTTCATCATTCCATAAATCAATATCATTCAAAATATCTTCTCTATATTTGTCATTGTAACCTAAATATATTATTTTTTCTATATCATCATGCATAATATATAAAGTTTCTGAAAAATCACCTGTCGGATAAGGAATAATTGCATAGTCAGCATGATAAAAAGTTTTTTTGTTATCAATAATTTTATTAAATATTTTTGATTTTTTAAGAAATTGTGATTTACAATTAAATGGCATACATGCTTTACCTAAATATCTATATATCATATATTCGTTATTATCATTATAAAGTTTTATAATTGTTCCTACTGGTAAATAATCAATGTATTTTTTATTACTAAATACAATTTGCTTTTTATTGAATGGCCACATATTTTAATGCCTCCTCCTTACTTTAGATTATACATTTTTTTAAATACATTAATTGAATTTTTAATATTAGAAAATTTTGCAACTTTTTTAAATACTTGCAATTTAATATTGGATTCTTCACATTTGATATTCATCATATAAGATATTAAAATATTTGATAATTTAATATCATTAATTTCATTATGGTTAATTTTTATTAATTCTGTCGTTTTTTTATTAGAAATTCTAGATAACATTATTAAGTTTACCTCTGACTCAGAAAAGCAAATTATACAATATCTATTGGCAAATTCTGCAATATTTCCTATTAACGCTAAATTTAATAAACTTGGCTTAGTCATTGCTATAAAATAATTATTTGAATTAAGATTTAATTGGCTTAAAATTTTTTTGACATTTTCATCATTAAATTCATTCATTTCATAATTTAATTTAACTATGTTCATATTTACTCCTCCTATATTAAAATTATAACACAAATTGAAATGCTGACGTTAATTTTTTTATAAATATTAAATTTGCTAGTAAGTGATTGTTCAACTAATTTGTTTTTTCAAATTATCTTTTTTTGCTTTGGTTAATTATTTTGGGTTTTGTCTAAACTTTTTTTGTGAGACACAAAAAAGTCAACTATTACTAGTTGACTTAAATCTAACGTCACATTGGTGCGACGATTTTTGCTTCTGGAGCGGATGATGGGAATCGAACCCACGTAGTCAGCTTGGAAGGCTGAGGTTCTACCATTAAACTACATCCGCACTAAATTTTAATCGAACCTCAGCCTTTTCCGACGACTGAAACCGACTAAATCAAGTAGACAACATTAATTATACCAGAACTTACTAATATGTCAACACTTTTTTTTATAAAATTTATTATTTATAATAATAGTATAAAAATGTAGGTGAAAAAATGAAATTTTTAGCAAGTGACTTCGATAATACTCTTTATATAAAAGATGGAGAAAAATTTACCAAAAATATTATGTCACTAAAAGACTTTATTAGTAGGGGCAACATGTTTTGCATTATAACTGGTCGCAGCTATACCAGTATAAAGATATTGTTGGAAAAGTACAACATTCCATATACTTATTTAATTTGTGAAGATGGAGCTAAAGTATTTAATAGTGTTGACTACTGTATCTCATCAACTATGCTACCATCACAAGAAGTGGCAAAAATTAAAAAAGTATTTGAGAAAAACAACATAGAATGTTTTCTAGAAGATGGTTACAACATTACTGAAAACCCAGATGATTGTGTTAAGGTTCTAGCAACTTATCAAGACAAAAACTTAGCCAACAAAGTTGTAGACGAACTGCAAAAAACCACCAATACATATGCTTATGTGAGTAGTAAACACATCAATGTTACATCACGAGCGACCAATAAAAAAATTGCCTTGGAAGAACTAATATCTCTAGAAAACATTTCAAAGGATAATATGTATGTAATAGGTGATGATATAAATGACTATGAAATGTTACAAGAATTTAATGGAGCACTAATGAAAAATCATCATCCAAAGCTTTCGTCATTACCAAAAAAAGAATATAAATACTTTTACGAATATATAGAAGAGTTAATTAATAATTAATTCTTTTCTTTTGTCATATTATTCTATAGGTGATATTTTTGAATATAGGAGAGTTCGTAATAAAGCTAATAAGCAACTACGGTTACTTGGGCATGTTTTTGGGCATGGTCCTAGAAGCTGTAATTATAGTTATACCAAGTGAGGCCATTCTAGCAACAGGAGGAATTTTAGCCGGTAGAAAAATCTTTACCTTTTTTGGTGCCTTTATGACTGGTCTAATAGGTAGTGTCTTTTGTGCCATAATAATATATCTAATGGGCTATATCGGTGGTAAACCATTTATCAAAAAATATGGAAAATATTTCTTTATGAAAGAAGAAGACCTTGAAAAGACAGACTCCTGGTATCAAAAATATGGCCTTATGGCTGCATTAATTGGAAGAAATTTTCCTATCATAAGAACTCTAATATCATTACCAATTGGCTTTATGCGTCTTTCATTTTCTAAATTTTTAATATACACAATTATTGGTTCTATTCCTTGGACTTTTGTATTTGTATATGTTGGCTATACCCTAGGAAATAATTGGGTAATCTTAAATGAATATGTATCAAAACTAAAAGTACCAATAAGAATACTTCTAATAGTCCTAGTAATAAGTTTCATATATAAAAAGTTAAAACAAAAATACCAAAATAGAAATATAACTAAGCCTCATCAACCACATAAAAGTACCCCAATCGCAACCTTACACTCCAATAAAAATTGCCTAGTACAGAAAAAAAACATCTGCAAAAAAACATAAAATCTTAAAAAATACTAGAAACATCTAGTTTTTTTCTTACTCTTATGCTATAATTATGAACGTTGTAAAAAAGAGGTGTACCCATTATGGAAAAAAGAAACGTAGCAATTATAGCGCATGTTGACCATGGAAAAACTACTTTAGTAGATGAAATTTTAAAGACATCTGGAATGTTTAGAGATAATGAAGATGTTAGTAATGTATCTATGGATTCAAATGCCTTAGAAAAAGAAAGAGGAATAACAATACTTGCTAAAACTACAGCACTTGATTATAAAGGGGTAAGAATTAATATTTTAGATACTCCAGGACATGCTGACTTTGGTGGAGAAGTAGAACGTATCATGAATATGGTTGATGGTGTTTTATTAGTTGTTGATGCCTATGAAGGACCAATGCCACAAACTAGATTCGTTTTAAAAAAGGCTTTTGCAGCAAAAGTAAAACCTATAGTTATTATTAATAAAGTTGATAAACCAAGTGCTAGATGCAAACAAGTATTAGATGAGGTTTTAGATTTATTTATAGAACTAGGTGCCGACGACTCACAATTAGATTTTAAAGTGCTATATGCATCTGCTTTGAACGGAACTTGTTCATTAAGTGAAAATCTAGCTGATCAAACTCCAGGATTTACAGAAGTATTAGATACTATTCTAGAAGAAATACCAGCACCATCTGGAGATCCTAACAAACCATTACAATTCCAACCAGCATTATTAGACTACAATGAATTTGTTGGTAGAATTGGTATTGGTAGAGTTCACAATGGTAAAATAAAAACTGGTGAAGTAGTAACATGTTGTCGTCTAGATGGTTCAACTAAACAATTTAGAATTCAAAAATTATTTGGCTACTATGGATACAATCGTATTGAAATAAATGAAGCAGAAGCTGGAGACATAGTAGCAGTAGCAGGACTTGCTGATATCTCAGTAGGAGAAACAGTATGTAATAACAATGCCATTGAACCATTACCACAACTACATATTGATGAGCCAACTTTACAAATGACATTTGGAACTAACTCATCACCATTTGTAGGACGTGATGGTAAAATAGTAACAGCCAGAAAAATAGAAGAACGTCTAATGCGTGAAACACAAAAAGATGTAAGTTTACATGTTACACCAGCAACAAACGATTCATTCTTAGTTGCAGGACGTGGTGAACTACATTTAGGAATTTTAATTGAAAATATGCGTCGTGAAGGCTTCGAACTTGAAGTATCAAAACCAAGCGTAATTATTAAAGAAATAGATGGACAAAAATGTGAACCATATGAAGAATTACAAATAGAAGTTCCAGAAGAAAGTGTTGGTTCAGTAATTGAACAACTTGGTACTCGTGGTGGTAGAATGGAAAGTATGTCAAACTTTGAAAATCAAGTTAGACTAATCTATACAATTCCATCCCGTGGATTAATTGGTTTCTCAACTGAGTTTATGACTCTAACAAAGGGTTATGGAATTATGAATCATACTTTTAAAGAATACTTACCATATGAAAATATTGAAGTAGGTGAAAGAAAACTAGGAGTTCTAGTTTCAATGGAAAATGGTTCAGCAACAGCTTACTCAATTGGTAATCTAGAAGATCGTGGTGTTATGTTTATTGAACCAGGAACTGAAGTATATGAAGGTATGGTAGTAGGTGAATGTAATCGTGATAATGATCTAGCCGTAAATATTGTTAAAGGAAAACAGTTAACAAACACTAGAGCAGCAGGTTCAGATCATACAGTAGTATTAAAAAGACCAAGACCAATTTCACTTGAATATGCTCTTGATTACATTAATTCAGACGAATTAGTAGAAGTAACTCCACACAATATTCGTATTAGAAAGAGAATATTAAATACTGAAGAACGTAAAAAATATGATGCACGTGTAAAGAATAACTAGAAATAGTTATTTTTTTCTTGGTAATTTTTCCAATGTTTGCTATAATTAATTTAAGAATAGAGGTGGACATACATGAGAAAGAAAGAAAACATAAAAAGCAGTGCACAAGAAATGACAAGAGAAGAATTAACAAGAACTCAAGTATTAAATCTTAGTGATTTTGAAGAGGTTACAAAATACGAAAAATCAACAAGTAAAAGACCAGCAATTTTTTTAGCAATCTTAGGAGTAATTTGCATAATATCTGGTTTTTCATACAATCCAATAATGAATATTGTAATAGATAAAATAACACCACCAGCACCGGTTATAAGTAGAAGAGTAACAGATGCTAACCTAACAAAAACTTTAACTGATACAATGCTTTGCCATTTTACTGATGTTGGTAATGCCTATGGTGTTGACTTAACAATGGATATGACTTTATCATTCTATGATGGAAAGTTAAATTCTTATAATAAGACTACAGAATATGTTGTTGCCCTAGGAAAAGAAAAACTTGGTCAACCAAACGTAAATACATATTATCCTATATTTAAAACTTTAGAATCTATAAATATTACTGGTTATAAAACTAGCACTAAATTATTAGACAAAGGTTTTGAAACAAAAGTAAATATAGACCTAAAAACGCTAAATCCACAACAATTAACAACAGAACATAATAATAACCCAATAACTAGAGTAGAATTTGCTTATGGTGACACAAAAGATTTAGCATACCAAAAAGCTAGTGTTTACGGTTATATATGTGAAAAATAAAAAATAAGTTAAGCTAACATGATATAAAAAACATAAATTAAAAATTATAAAAAGACACAAAAAACTGATAGAATCAACTATCAGTTTTATAATGTGAAAAAGTCCACAAAAAAAGCCACACATTAAGCAGCTTTTTGATTCTTTAGTAAAGTTCTCTTTTCTTTTGCTGAGATTCTAGTTTTTGTACCATCAGCAAGTCTATAAACTTGTAAATTTAAATTTTGTCTAGTCTTAGTAGAATTTAAAGCATGAGATCTTTGATTTTTAACATTTCCAACTCTTTTTGATATATTAACTGCCATACTTTCCCTCCTTTGGTTTTCTTCATCTGCTTTATAACTTTATCATAAAAAATAGTGAAAGTCAAACAAAATACTTAAAAAACAAAGCTCTACATGTAGAGTTACAATTGATGTGAGACTTTTTATATATATAAAATGCGATAAGTCTA
>OLGM01000665.1_pt1 | contig 19875 bp, 19 predicted proteins | sample 1606001 | NCBI WGS metagenome assembly OLGM01 (sample SAMN03283294) | human gut metagenome | biome: human-associated habitat; material: feces | host: Homo sapiens | place: Peru | collected 2012
AATCCTCTAATTAGAAACTATTAATAAACTGTCCAACTTTTGGGGTTCAGTTCAATTTCCAACTTATTTTTTTGGTACATTAGTTTCAAACATTTCTTTTCTTAAGGCATAATATTGGTATAACATAGAAGAAACACCAATAATATCCCCATCATATATCATATCAATAAAAGTCTCTATATCAGAAGATTTTATATTTAAAACATCAATCATATCACTTACAATACTATTAACCAAATCTTCATCAATCATATATAAATCTATTAAAAGAGATGCAAGTTCATTATAGACTTCTAAATTAGGAATGTTTGTAGATTCTTGTTTATCAATTTCTGAATAGAAGAAGTCAGCATCAGCTTCAATGTTATATTGTCCTAATTCTTCATCAAAAAATGGATTAATTGATAATATAAATTTAATATCTTCATCAGTTAAAGCTTTTAAAATAGCCATTCTCTTATAAAAAGATGAGTTTTTAATTGTTTTTACGGCTTCATAAACACTTGTAGCAACATCTTTATCTGCTAAAAGAATATTAAAATTGTGGTTACTCATAAATAGTTTTAAATTATTAAGTTCAGTACTTACGTCAGTTGAAAATGCCTCATTTCTTTTGGCGTCATAATTTAAAATTACAAAGTAATCAGTGGATATTATATATTTTATAAATTGTTTAATATTTAGATCACATATAGAAGAATAATCACGCATATATTCATAAATGGTTTCATCTTCATCAACCTTATTAAAAATTACTTTTTTTATTTTAAGGTAATCATTAATATTATCTATAAGTAATTTTCTAATTTTATCTGCATAAGTAATATTTTTCATGATTATTCCTCCAAAATTTGTAAAAATATTATACTAAATAATTAATTTTTGTCAAATTTAACGTAAAAAATAGTAAAAGTATGTTATTATATTAAATAAGAAAAGAGGAGTAACTATGGAAAGAAAACTAACAGATCAAGAGTTAGCAAGACGCGAAAAAATGAATCGAATTAAAGAAATGAATTTGGACCCATTTGGACATAAGTATGATAGAACTGATTTTTCCTCCGAAATAAAAGAAAAATATTCAGCTATTGATCATGATGAACTTGAGAATATGGATATACATGTTTCTGTAGCAGGAAGAATTATGTTTATGAGAAAAATGGGAAAAGCATCATTTTTTACAATTAAAGATAAATATGGAAAAATACAAGTATATATATCTATAAATGATATAGGAGAAGACGCTTATAATTTATTTAAAGCAGCAGATATTGGAGATATAGTTGGTATTAAAGGAAAAGTAATGAAAACTCAAACTGGAGAACTTACAATAAAATGTCTAGAATATACTCATTTAACAAAAGCTTTAAGACCACTTCCTGAAAAAATGCATGGATTAACAGATGTGGAAGAAAGATACAGAAGACGTTATGTGGATTTAATTATGAATGATGAATCGATGCGTGTAGCATTTATGAGACCAAAAATCATAAGATGTATTCAAAACTATTTAGATAATTTAGGATTTGTAGAAGTCGAAACTCCAATTTTAACAACTCTTTTAACAGGAGCATCAGCTAGACCATTTGTGACTCATCATAATACACAAGATTTAGATATGTATTTACGCATCGCTCTTGAACTTAATTTAAAACGTTTGCTCGTTGGTGGTATGGAATCTGTTTATGAAATAGGTAGAACATTTAGAAATGAAGGAATGGATCCACAACACAATCCAGAATTTACAATGATGGAAGTGTATCAGGCATATTCAGATCTTGAAGGTATGATGGATTTAACTGAAAATATGTACCAAACTATAGCACGTGAAGTTTGTGGTAAAATGACTTTTAACTATTTAGGAAATGAAATTAATTTAGAAGGACCATGGAAGAGAATATCAATGGTAGATGCTATTAAAGAAGTAACAGGAATAGATTTTAAAAAAGAAATGAGTGTTGAAGAGGCTTTAAAACTAGCAGAAGAACACCATATTGAAGTTGCGGAACATGAACATACAGTGGGTCATATAATTAATTTATTCTTCGAAAAATATGTTGAAGAAACATTAATACAACCAACATTTCTTTATGGACATCCAATTGAAATTTCACCACTTACTAAGAAAAATCCTGAAGATCCAAGATTTGTTGACAGATTTGAATTATTTATTTCTGGTAAAGAAGCCGCAAATGCTTATACAGAACTTAATGATCCAATAGATCAGTTAGAAAGATTTGAAGAACAATTAAAAGAAAAAGAACTTGGTAATGAAGAAGCAAATGATATAGATTATGATTTCATAGAAGCTTTAGAATATGGAATGCCACCTGCAGGTGGAATAGGTTATGGAATAGATAGATTAATGATGCTATTTACAGAATCAGTGTCAATTAGAGATGTTTTATTATTTCCAACAATGAAACCACGAAAAAACGAAATTGATATGTAATGTTACATATCTTTTTTTTTACATTATTTACATAATTTTGTAAAAAATAATAAAAATAATAAAAAAAGGTAGATAATTGTAAAAAAATGGGGTAAAATGGAAACATAGAAAGGTGTGTAAAAGAAATGAAAAAAAATAAGACAGCTAAAACAGGAATTATAGTAGCAATACTATTATTAGCAGTAGGTTTTGCGGCTATTACCACTACATTATATATTAATGGTACTGCAGTAATTAAACCAGATGACGAAAATTTCAAGAAAAATGTAATTTTTACTGATGTTAACGTTGATGCAACAGCTAAAGCTGCTGGAGCAACTGCTACTCTAAGTGCTGATAGTAAAACTATTACTTTCACCACTCAAGAAATGAAAAGTATTGGAGATACTGCAGTTTTATCTTACAAGATAAAAAATGGTAGTCAATATGTAGCTCAAATTGGTTCTATTTCTTGTGTAGCTACACCTGCTGCTGATGGTGCAACTGAACAAGAACAAGCAACTGCTACAGATTATCAAAAATATTTAACTGTTACTGCTGCAGATGGTCTTAAAGACACTAAGTTAATTGCTGGTGCTACTTCTGATACAGATACTGTTACTGTAACTCAAAAAAGATCATTTGTTAGTGAAACTGAAGGTGTAACAAGTAAAACTATCACTTATGTTTGTACTATAGCTGCTAATGCTTTAGAATCAGAATAATTTTGATAGAAAATAGTTAAAGAGTGGTGAGCACAATGTATAAATATATTACTCAATTAATGTTAGAGTTAGTACTAGCTAGCTTACTTTTCTTTAACGTTTTTGTGTCAAAATCATTAGATACAACATTATGTTTAATTAGTTTATCTGTTTTTTTGATACTAACAGTGCTATTGAAACAATTTAAAAAACCAGTTTTAAGAAATAAAATTGATGGACTTTTAGTAGTGCTGGGAACTGCCATTATATTAATGGGTGCTTTTTATATGCTGGGATTCAAAACTGGTTTCAGTAATAGTTATAGTTCAATATTCAAAAACTATATTTCTCCAATTGCTTGGATAAAAGTATTCTTGATTGTTGGTTTATCTGAATTAATAAGATATGTTGTAGTTAATATTGAATGCCGAAAAAAGTTTTTTAATTTTTCTTATCAGGCTTTAATGGTTATTATTCTTTTCTTTGTTGAAATGAATATTGCAACAAAAAGTTATAATTTTTCAAGCTTTAACCAATTATATGAATTTTTTGCGTTAATATTTGTACAAAGTATTTCCAAAAATTTATTATTGAACTATGTTACAAAAAGATATGGTATAAAACCTTGCTTATGTTACAGATTAATAATGGACTTGTACATATATATACTTCCAATAGTGCCTAAAATAAATGTGTTTATTGAAGGCGTAATATTGTTAGTATTCCCATATGTTGTTTATTCATTATTAAAATCACTTGAAAATCATAATAAACTTGAACCGATTAGAAAAACAAAAAAGCATAATAAAATTAGTACAATTATTTTTTCCGTAGTATTTGCGGTATTAGTTGCTTTAGTGTCAAGAGAATTTGAATATGCTATGATTGCAATTGGGTCAGAATCTATGACAGGAACTGTAAATAAGGGAGATGCAATTGTTTATAAAAAATATCATCAAGATACTGATACTCTTAAAGAGGGAGATATAATCGTATATGTAAAAGAAAATGTAACTATTGTTCATAGAATTTATAGAATTTACAATTTGGATGGTGAGACTGTTTACCAGACAAAAGGTGATTATAATGAAAATGCAGATAATTGGGTTGTAAAAAAAGGGGATATAACAGGAATGGTCAAATTCAGGGTACTTTTAATAGCTTGGCCATCGGTATATTTAAATGAAATATTTTAGTAAAGAGGTGTGATAATGGAAAAAATGGAATTACCTTTGTTAAAGGGGACAGATAAAGAAAAATGTATTCCAATAACAGTTATAATTGGTTTAGTATTTTTAGTGGTATTCTTCTTGATTGCATCCCTTGCGTTAACATTTAAAAGTAATTACAAATTACATTATAGTGAGAATAGTAATTTAGATTATGTAGTAAATTTAAAACCAAATAATTTTAACATGACTTCAATAAGAAAAGATGATGGGAAAGAAATTATATCTTCCTTAATAAATGACATTAATATAAATTTCAATTATAGTTTTAAAAGTAATGAAAATATTGGACTTGAATATTCATATTATGTAAAAGCAAGTGTTGAAGTAAACAATTCTGATGGTAAGAATTTCTTTGAAGAAACTGATATGCTTGTAGATAAAAAGAAATTTAGTGATTTAAGTAATAATATGTTTAAGGTTAATGAGAAAGTAACTGTAGATTATAATAAATATAATGAAATAGCAAGACAATTTATTAATACTTATGGATTAACTGCTGATTCTAAATTGGTTGTTGGACTATATGTTGATGTAGTTGGTAAACATGCTAATTTTGATAAAAAATTATCAGATAGTGCAGTTGTAGAATTACAAATTCCACTTACAACAAGAACTGCAGAAATCAAACCAAATTATGAACTTTCTAACAGTGATGATCAAATACTTCAATATCAATCGACTATTATTAATAATCCAATATTGTTTTGGTTTGCTATTACTTTAAGTGCTTTAGATTTAATTGCTGTTATTGCAATAATAATTTGGATAGTTAAAACTCGTGATCATAATACACTATATAAAAAGAAATTAGAAAAAATATTAAAAGATTACGAAAGATATATAAGTGAAACTGCTATAACTGAGCGTGTTGAGGATATGATGAAAACTCGAAGTCTTAGAATAGAAGTTGTAAAGAGTTTCGAAGGCTTAATAGACATTCGTGATAGCTTAGGAAAACCTATACTATTCCATGAAGAAAGACCTGGACAAGAAGCTGTATTCTACATAATTGCAGATAGAATAGGTTATATATATGTGATGAAGGCTTCTGATTTCAAAAAGAAAAAGAATAAAAAATAAAATGCTTACTTAAGCATTTTTTTGATTTATATATTTTTTTTTAATTACTAGTGATATAATAATTTGTAGTAGGTGTTAATATGAAAAAAAACAATGAATCTATAAAAAAAATTATAATATTTTTATTGATACTATTTGCTTTAATATCTTTAGTAGTTGTATGTTTTTTACAAAATGAAAAGGTAAAATATACAGATATTTCCGAGAAAATAGCGGAAGGAATACTTTCAGAAAAAGAGAATACTTTAGATATTGTAGCAATAGGTGACAGTGAGACTTTTACTTCTATTATTCCTTTACAATTATGGAATAGTTATGGATTCACTTCTTATGTATGTGGTACTCCAAGCCAATATTTGGACGTTTCGTATAATTACTTGTTAAGGATACTTGAACATCAAAATCCTAAAGTTGTAATTCTTGAAACTAATACGATATATAGAAAAATAACTTTTGATAAATTTATTTCAAAATGGCTTATTCAAAATGTTCCAATATTCGATAAACATGATAATTGGAAAATGTTATATAACAATAAAAAACTGATAAATCAAAGTGACGGCTATAAAGGATTTAATTTTTCAATAATTGAAGAAAAACCAAAAGTTAGTTTGGATTATATGAAAGAATCAAATATTTTGGATAATATTTCATTATTTAATGAAATGTATTTAGATCTAATAAAAGAAGCTTGTGAAGAAAAAAATATAAAGCTGATTTTAGTTAGTACGCCTAGTGTAATAAACTGGAACATAAAAAAACATAATGGTGTTAAAAAATACGCTAGAGAGAATAATCTTGATTATATTGATTTAAATTTAATAAAAAAAGTAAATATTAATTGGGATAAAGATACTAGAGATAAAGGAGATCACCTAAATTATTATGGAGCTGTGAAGGTAACAAATTATTTAGGAGAATATTTAAAGAATCTAAATATTTTAGAGGATCATCGAGGAGAAAAAGAATATAATAGTTGGAATAAAATGACAGAAGACTTTTATTATACTGTTCAAGATTTAATAAAAAAGAAAAAATAAATATACCTATATATATATGAAGACGAAAATACTTGTGTTAAAAATGGCAATCAACTATATGCTTTGAATCATTTTAATGAAAATAATATTCCAGCAACTACCTATGCATATGAAAAGTTCTATTATTAATAACAAAAACGAAATAGAGTAATCAAATACATTATATTTTGACTCTTTATAAGAAAGGATTAACGTATGAATGATTTTAATAATTACAGAGGAAGTATCCTTAACAAAAATGGTGATTTTATAAATTATAATATTGTACCAGGATTAATGCACCAAGATATTGTGGATGATTATTGTAATTCAAATAATTTAAATAGCATAAATGAGGATGCTATAGTTCAAAACGGAGATATATATTTTCGTAACGCTGGAAATAAAATGTTTATTGTTTATATGCCAGAAAATATAACGGAAGAACAACTATATAAGTTAGAACTAAATGATTATGTAATCAACAACTTTGAGTATTTAGGAGTAGTAAAGCAATCTCAAAGATTTGAATTTACTGAAAATATATGGGAAAATTTTTCATCTGAAGTAATTCAATCATATTTTAGGAAAAACAACTTGTAGTTGTTTTTTTAACTTTTATTACATAATATTTATTGGTGAATATATATGTTTCAAAATACTTATAAGAGTCGTATTACAATTATATTTATAGTTGTTTTTTTATTATTTGTTTTAATTATAGGAAGAATATTTTTTATTCAGGTAATTGATTATAAAAAATTAAATGATTTAGCAAATGATTTATGGAGTAGAAATTTGCCTATTGGAGCAGACAGAGGACTTATAACCGATAGAAATGGTGTTGTTTTAGCAGAAAATATTACTACAACATCATTAGTAGTTGTACCAAATCAAATAAAAGATAAAGAAACAACTGCTAGAAAATTATCTGAAATATTAAATACTAATTATGAAGATATGTTGGCTCATTTAACAAAAAAGACATCTATTGAAAGAATTCATCCAGAAGGAAGAAAACTATCATTTGATATAGCAGATAAAATAAATAGTTTAAATTTTGACGGAGTATATTTATTAAAGGAATCAAAAAGAAATTATCCTTATAAAAATTTACTTTCTCATGTTTTAGGATATGTAGGAATAGATAATCAAGGACTTTCAGGTATTGAACTTCAATATGATAATTATTTAAAAGGTGAAGATGGTTCAATTAAGTATTATTCAGATGGTTTTGGAAAAAAGCTAGAAAAAGCGACCATTTACAATTCTCCACAAAGTGGAATGAATGTAGCTTTAACAATTGATATAAATATTCAAGAAGCAATAGAAAATGAACTTGATAATGTTGTTACTAAGTATAATCCAGAACAAGCTTTAATAGTTGTTGCAAATCCTAAAACTGGAGAAATATATGGGATGTCTTCAAGACCAAATTTTAATCCAAATGAGTATTCAAAATATAATTTAGAAACAATAAACCGAAATTTACCTATATTTAATACTTATGAACCTGGTAGTACTTTCAAAGTTATAACTCTTGCTAGTTCTATTCAAGAAAAAACCATTAATTTGTTTGAAGACAAATATTACGATTCAGGTTTTATAAATATAAGTGGTTCAAGAATAAAGTGTTGGAAACATGGAGGACATGGAAGCCAAACTTTTTTACAAGTGGTTGAAAACTCTTGCAATCTTGGTGTTACTACAAGAACATTTTTATATAAAAATATTATTGAAAACATTTGACACTTGTGTCAATAATTTTCAATAAAAAGTTGTTTTATAAAAATTTGTATAGTATAATGTAATTGTTTATATTATTAAAGGAGAATGTTATGAAAGAAATAAAAAGAGAAAAGTATTTAAATGAATTAATTGCTGCTCGTGAAAATAAATTAATTAAAGTTATTACAGGAATAAGAAGAAGTGGCAAATCATACCTTTTAGAACCAATTTTTAAAAATTATTTATTAGATTCAGGTGTAAAAGAAGATCATATAATTAAACTAGATTTAGATTTAATAGAAAATAAAAAGTACAGAAAACCGATGGAATTATTTAATTATGTTATGGATAAGATTAAAGATAAAGAAATTTATTATATTTTATTAGATGAAATTCAGTTAGTAGATAATTTTGAAGATGTATTAAATAGTTTTTTAAAAAAAACTAATTTAGATGTCTATGTTACTGGTAGTAATTCTAAATTTTTATCTAATGACATTATAACTGAGTTTAGAGGTAGAAGTACAGAAATAAAAGTTTATCCGCTTTCTTTTAATGAGTTTGTAGAACTAAAAAATAAACCTTTGGATATTTCTTGGAAAGAATATGTTTTATATGGAGGACTTCCTCCAGTTGTACTTCAGGATAATGAAAAACAAAAAAGAGAATATTTGAGTAGTCTGTTTGAGACAACTTACTTAAAAGATATTATTGAAAGAAATGATGTGAAAAGAAAAGATGTTTTAGATTCAGTAGTGAATATTTTAGCTTCTTCAGTTGGCTCTTTGACTAATCCATTGAATATTTATAAAACTTTTACAAGTACTGGAAATAAAGATATTTCTATTAATACTATTATTTCTTATATTGAATATATAGAAAATGCCTTTTTAATAAAAAAAGTAGAAAGATATGATGTTAAAGGAAGAAAGTATATATCTACACCTTTTAAGTATTATTTTACTGATTTGGGTTTAAGAAATGTTAGATTGAATTTTAGACAACAAGAAGAAAATCATTTAATGGAAAATATTATTTTTAATGAATTGCTTATAAGAGGCTATAATGTTGATGTTGGAGTGGTAGAGGTAAGAAATAGTAGTAGTAGAACGTATTATGAAATAGATTTTGTTTGTAATATGGCAAGTAATAGGTACTATATACAATCTGCTTTAAATATTGATTCTTTAGAAAAAAATTATCAAGAATCAAGACCACTTAATTGTGTTGGAGACAATTTTAAAAAAATTATAGTAGTTAAAGATGATATCAATCCTTGGCATAATGATGATGGTATATTAATTATTGGCATAAAGGACTTTTTATTGGATAAGAATAGTTTGAATTTATAGATTTTAAAAACAATAATAGTGAATTTATTATTGTTTTTTTAGTATTATTCATAAATATCTTTCATATAGTTTGATGAGGAAGGTATAACATGTATAATACAAATGAAATCGAAATAAATCACAGCACTAAAAATTTGCCTTTAGAATATAAAATGTTAGAATGGCGCCTAATTTTAAATAGGAAATTATATGAGGATAAAGTAATTGATTTAAAAGTTTTTAGTTTAATGGAACAATCAATACTTAGAAGAATGAGCAAAATAAAAAATGAATATAAAGACAAGATTAATATCTTCTTAAACGATGAAAAGAACTGCATTAATTTTTAATCATCCTAGTACTTTGCTTTTTAAGAACAGAGGAGGAGAGTGAGTAAATAATGGATGTACAAAAGGCAAGAGAAGATTTAAGAAAAGGAAAAACCATTTATGATATGCCACTTAGAGTAGTATATTATGCTCGTGTTTCAACAGATAAGGATGATCAGTTAAATAGTTTAGAAAATCAGCAAAACTATTTTGAAGAAATGATAAAAGATAACAAAAACTGGGTATTTTGTGGTGGTTATATAGATGAAGGAATTAGTGGAACTGCTGTAAAAAATAGAGATAAATTTCTAAAAATGATTGAGGACGCTACTCTTGGAAAAATAGATATGATAGTTACAAAAGAGATATCAAGGTTTTCAAGAAATACTGTTGATAGTATAAAATATACAGAGTATTTATTAAAACAGGGAGTTATTGTATATTTTTTATCAGATAATCTTAATACAATAGGGGAAGATTCGGAGTTTAGACTTACAATTATGTCAAGCTTGGCTCAAGATGAGGTTAGAAAACTTTCTGAAAGAGTTAAATTTGGTATTAATAGAATGATTAAAGATAGAAAACTTATTGGTGGTAATTTAACTGGATATTTCAAAAAAGATGGAAGATATGAAATTAATCCAGCAGAAGCACCAATAATTACTTATCTTTTTGAAACTTATGCATCTGGGAAAGTTGGTCTTAAGAAGATAGGACAAGAACTTGCAAAAATGGGATATTTAAATTCAAAAGGGGAACCATATTCCGATACAACTATGGCAAAATTTTTAACTAATCCTAGATATAAAGGGTATTATACTGCTAGATTAACTGAGGTTGAAAATTATAAAACACATAAAAAGAAAAAAGTTCCAATAGAAAGACAAATAATCGAACATGATGAAAGAGTTCCAGCAATTGTATCAGAGGAGTTATGGAATAAAGCAAATGAACTTCATGAGATGAGAAAAAAATCATCTGCAAGACACATTCTAAATTCTGAAAAATCTTTAGAAACTGCAAAATATAGCTGTTTATTATATTGTAAGGATTGTGGTAATGTATTTATAAGAGCTGGTGGAAGTAATAGAGCAAATAATCCTACATGGTCTTGTAAGAAATATAAGACTGAGGGAGTTGGTGCCTGTGCTTCACCAATCTTAAGAGAAGAATATCTTGATAAGATATTTGTACAAATATTTAGTGATTTTATAGATAATAAAAAAGAATATTTAAGTGGGATAATAAATGAATATGAGAATATTATAAGCAGTAATAATAGCTCTGATAATATTGAAAGCATAAACAATCAAATTACAAAAATAGAAAATAAAAAGAATAAATTATTAGATTTGAGTATTAAAGGAATGATTGATGATTTAGAGTTTAAGAAAAGAAACGATAAGTTTAACAATGAAATTAATTCCTTAAAAACGAAAATTGATAGACTTAATAATCCTAATACAGAACTTACAAAATTAAAGGAAAAAATAATAGAAGTTAGAAATACTCTTACTTCAAAAGCTGATTTACAAAAAGAGCTACCTAATTTAATGAGAATATTAGTTGAAAGAGTAGAAGTTGAAAAAATAAATGGCGATAGAAAACATGTAAGATTAATTATTTATTTCAATTTTAATGCAGATACAATATATAGAGAATTAGGAATTGATAACAAAATAAAAAAACTTGAGTTATCAAATTTTTATCCAAAAAAATGTTCTTTTGGTGATAAAGAGATTCAAAATAGCCGACATAAGAACACTGGAACTCTTAGTGGAACCCTTGAAAATAAAGAGAAAAATGCTATTTTCTGTTCCAATGGTAACACCAAGCAACCCAGGTTTCGTAAAACTGGGTCAAATGCTGGGTAAAGAAAGACTATTTTCCTATATTAAAAAATTTGGCTTTGGAGAAAAAACAGGAGTTGATTTAAATGGTGAAGGACAAGGTATCTTGTTTCCTTTAGAAAAAGTAGGTAATGTTGAATTATCAACTACTGCCTTTGGTCAAGGAGTAAGTGTCACACCTATTCAACAAGTAACCGCCGTATCTGCTGTCGTTAATGGTGGTTATCTCTATAAACCATATATCGTAAAAAGTATTGCTGAAAAAGAAACAAATAGCATTATTCAAGAAACTTCAAAAACACTAGTTAGAAAAGTAATTTCTAGTGAAACTTCTACTATTATGCGTCATGCTTTAGAAAGTGTTGTTGCTAAAGGTGGAGGAAAAGCTGCCTATATTGAAGGTTATCGTATTGGTGGTAAAACCGGTACCGCCCAAAAAGTAAAAGATGGTAGATATATGGTTGGAAACTACATAATGTCCTTTATGTCCGTTGTACCTTCAAATGATCCGGAAGCAGTCTTCTATCTAGCTATTGATAATCCTAAAAATACAGCACTCTTATCAAGTTATACCACAACTCCTATCGCCAGAAGAGTTCTACTAGATATAATTGATGCCTTAGATATAAAAGAACAAAAAGAAGGTATGGAAAAAGATTTGGAATGGACCGATAAAATAATGTATCAAGTACCAAATGTCATTGGAAAAAGTGTCAAAGAAGCAAAAAAACTATTATCAAACTTTACTATAGAATATACCGGTACTGGAGAAACAGTAATTTCTCAGTCACCAGAAGCCAATACAAAATTAGAAGATAGAGGTACAGTAAGACTTTTATTAGAATAAAACTTTATGTTATAATACTTGTAGCTAAAGAGGGTGATATTATGCCAGAAATAAAAATAGTAAATAATGATGAAAAAATAAATCAAGTATTTAACTTTTTATCAAAAACAATCTATGATGATAGTATTCTTCATAAAGAAAAATACTATCCCATGTCTTCCCGACTAGAAGAAATTAAAAAACAATTAAAAATCGATAAAGACTTTTTAATGTATATTGAAGAAAACAACAATATAGTAGCGGCCATTACTGGTAAAAACATGGATTTAACAAAGAAAAAAATAACTCTTGGTATTCTAGCTGTATCACCATCAAAAAGAAGACTTGGCTATGCAACTAAACTTATAAGGGAGTTTGAAAAAACATCTCTAAAAAAGGGTATAACACACATAGATTTAGGTTCTAGATATAGAGCCAGTTCTTTATATGAACATCTAAATTATAAGTATTCTCTAATGGTTCAAATCTTTGATTTTGCCAAAATAGAAGATATTAGAAAAGCCAATAAATATAACCTAGAAGAAATAACGTCTAATCAGACACCAGCCTATGGTTATATATTTTATAAAGTACCAAGTATATCTAAAAAATATATTACCTGTTTTGAAAAACAAGTACCTACCGCTATAGCTCAATATATATTTAAAAAAGATCTATAGAAAGGAAAAATAAAATAATATGTCACATTATAATGCTTATGCTAGTTTTAAAACTAAAAAAAGTATTGAGAAAAAAGAGTTAATAAAAGAAAAACAAAACAAACAAATAATCTTACCGACTGATTTTATCATTGAAAAAAGTTCTAATTACGGAATTGTCCTAGAAGTAAAATATAAAACTGCCTATGTCTTATATAATAATGAAATTATATCAGCAACACTAAAAAAAGGAATAAACACAATTTGTAATAAAATTATTTTTCCAGGTGATAAAGTAATTATAGAAAAAGCTAAAACGTCTTATACTATAACTAATCTACTAAAAAGAACATCTATTCTAAGTAGAGTAAAAAAAGATAGTACCAGACTAAATGATCTTGGAACAACAAAAAATATTGCCTCTAACATTGACTTAGCTGTAATAGTTGCATCTGCTAAAGATCCAGCTCTTCATCCTAAGTTTATTGATAGATATCTTTTGTTATTAGAAAATAGTAATATACCAACAATTATTTGTCTAAATAAATCTGATTTAAAAACCGAAGAAACAGAAAAAATACTAGGTGTCTATCGTAATTTAGGTCTAAAAGTAATTGAAACTTCAACCTATACTAATCAGGGTATTACAAATTTAAAGGAAGAACTAAGAGGAAAACAAGCAATCTTTATTGGTAATTCAGGAGTAGGTAAATCATCTCTAACAAATGCCTTAATGGATACTGAAACCATCAAAACCTCAACTATTAGTTCTAAGAGTAAAAGAGGTCGTCATACAACAACTTCCTCAAAATACTATATCTGGGATGAAGACTCTAGTATTATTGATACACCAGGTATTAGAAGTTTAGATGTTTCAAACTTAAATCCAATAGAAATTCAAAACTATTTTAAAGAGTTTTCAAATATTAAAGAAAAATGCAAGTATAAAAATTGTCTTCATTACCAAGAACCAACTGCAGCTTGTACCATTAAGCAAGCAGTTGAAAATAATACTATAAATAAAAATAGATATCAAAGTTATTTAAGGATCTTAAAAGATACCTTGAATGATAAATAGAGGAGTGGATAAAATGAAAAGAATGAATTTAATAGTAGTCTTCAGTCAAGACAAAACAAAATTACTAATGTGTGAAAGAACTAAAGAACCATACAAAGGACAGTTAAACTTAGTAGGTGGAAAGATTGAAAAGGATGATGACAATCTAAATGAAGCTTATCGTGAACTACAAGAAGAAACTGGTATTACTAAAGATGATATTGATTTAGTATACTTTATGACTTGTAACTATCATACCCTAAATAAAGGTCTAGAAATTTACTATGGAGTTTTAAATAAAAATGTCGAATTAGTAGAAGAAGTAAATAAATTAGTTTGGGTAAATGAAGATGACAATTTCTTTGATTTTACTAAATATGCCGGAGAAGGAAACCTAGGTCATATAATTGCTGAAATAAAACTAGAACTATCAAAGTAATTGCAAAAATCCAAATAATATGTTAAATTATTACTGGAGGAGTGATAAAATGTACAATTTTGCTAATCATGTAATCATGTATACATTAAATATCACACCTAACATCTAAATAAATAAAAAAATATTAGATGTAGGTGTGAAGTTTTCGTCGTGCCTACATCTGTACATGAATGGACTATACAGATGTATAGTCCTTTTTTTGATTATGGTGCGATTAAAAATACTATAATTAAGGATGTGATTATATGATCGAAATAGGAATAAATAAAATAACAAAAAATTTTGGTTTTGGACCAGTCTTAAACGATATAAGTTTTGAAGTAAAAACAAAAGAACGTATTGCTTTAATTGGTGATAATGGTTCTGGTAAAACAACTCTTTTAAATATAATTTCAGGAATTGAAAAAGCAACATCTGGAACTATCTCTATAAGAAAAAATGCTAAAGTAGGGTACTTACCTCAATTAATTAAAGAAAAGGAAGTAAACATAACTGTAAAAGATGTTTTATATAGTGGTATAAAAGATTTAATTGCTCTACGTGATAAATTAGAAGAGTATGAAGAAAAAATCACTAAAGCCAATGAATCTAACATTGAAAAATTAATAATTAGATATTCAAATTTACAAACTGATTTTATTAATATGTCAGGATATGAAATAGATGCTAAAGTAGAAAAAGTAATTAAGGGTTTTAAAATAAATAAAGAGCTTCTTCCTCGTAATTTTAATAGCCTATCTGGAGGAGAAAAAACTATCATTACCTTTGCTTCTATTATTATCTCTGAACCAGATATTCTACTTTTAGACGAACCAACTAATCACTTGGATATTGATACTTTAGAATGGTTAGAGGAATACTTAAGAAACTATAAAGGAACAATTCTAATGATTTCTCACGATAGATACTTTCTCGATGAAGTAGCAACTAAAACTATTCTTTTAGAAAATGCTAAGATAAATATTTTTCATGGTAATTATACAAAATTTATTCAAGAAAATGATGCTCGTATCGAAAAAGAATTTAAAGATTACAAAGACCAACAAAAACAAATAAAGGCTATGGAAGCCTCAATCAAAAGACTAGAGGAGTATGGTAATCTTGCTAAAAACGAAATGTTTTTTAAACGTGCTGAAAGTATTAGAAAACGTCTAAATAAATTAGAAAGACTAGATAAACCAGTTGAAAAAGAAAAACTACCTCTAACATTCTCGTCTAGTCGCTCAGGAAAAGAAGTCTTAAACTTATCTAAGATTAATATTTCATATCCAGACAAAACAATACTAAAAGATGCAACCTTAAGAATACTTTATCAAGATAAAGTCTGCTTACTAGGACCTAATGGTTCAGGTAAATCTACTCTTGTAAAGTATATCTTACAAAATTCTACTCATGGTACTAATGTTAAAATTGGTTATATCCCTCAAGAAATAACTTTTGAAAATGACAACAGTACAATAATGGAGGAAGCCAAACATTACTTTATAGGAGAAGAACATCATCTAAGAGCAGCTCTAAGTAAATTTTACTTTTTCAAAGACAATGTCTATAAAAGAATAAAAGATTTATCAGGTGGTGAAAAAGTACGTCTAAAATTATTTTGTCTAATACAATCTAACGTCAACTTTCTAATACTAGATGAACCAACTAACCACATAGATATAGAAACAAAAGAAATATTAGAAACAGCTCTAACTGAGTATCAAGGAACCTTATTATTTATATCTCACGATCGTTATTTTATTAATAACCTAGCTTCAAAAATAATATATATAGAAAATAATAAATTAAAAGAAATACCTGGTAATTATGAAGACTACAAAAGATATAAAAGAAAGGAAAATTAATATGAAAGAAATAATTTATAATACTGATAATTTAAAAGAAAGTGAAATGACAAGAACTGTTACTAGAGCTAAAGTAATCTTAGTAAATTCAAAAGATGAAATCTTACTAGCTAATGGATCAAACACTTATTTTTTAATAGGAGGACATGTTGAAGATAATGAATCTCTAGAAGACTGTCTAATAAGAGAAGTAAAAGAAGAAACAGGAATCAACCTACCAAGAGAAGAAAGAATACCTGTACTTAATATTAGATATTTATGTAAAGATTATCCAACATCTGGAGAAAACACTTTATACATTGCTACATATTTTTATACTAAGTGTGATTTAAAACCAGACTTAAGTTCCATAAATTTAACTGAAGATGAAAAAAAGGGTGGCTTCCATCTAGAATATATTCCTAAAAAAGATATCATCAAAACTCTAGAAGATTGCCTACCAGTATGTACTAATGAAAAGATTGTTATTGACACTCTAGAAGCTATTAAAGAATACTTAAAAATGACTGCATAGCTTGTAAAATATAAAAGACTTAAGTATAATTTATACAAGGAATGATTATATGAAAACAAAAATAATACTTCAATTACTATCTATTATTTCTATGGTAATAGGCTTATTCTTCTTTTATACTTATCAAAGGTTAGAAAAGAAAGAACAATTATCAAAACAAAAAAAGCTGTATCAAAAGAAAGAAACAATCTGCTTTTACTTAGGCATAATACTTGAAGTAATTGGTCTAACATTACTAATGTTTATTTAAAGAGTATTTGTAAAGATACTCTTTTCTCATGAATTTAAAAAACTAATTATATTAACTTTAAAAAAAATATGATAAACTAATTATGGTGATACTATGGATGAGACAATAGGACAAAAAGGTGGTCACAATGATCAAAAAAAAAGCCTGATTATTACTAAAAAACAATTAGCAAAATTAAAAGCTTATCAAGAAGAACAAGAACTAAAAGAATTAGAGGATAAAGTAAAACGCCAGCAACTTGTAACCTTTATAAAAATAGCTCCGATAATAATAACTGGTACCGTTTTAAAAACTTTATCTGGAACAGAACATAAAGAAGCAACAAGTCCTCTAATACTACCAACTTCATCAGAAGAAAATTATAAAAAACAATCATTTCTTACTCCGGGTAAGGATGGCAACATAATAGAAGTAGAAATAAAGACTAGTGAACATACTAAAGAAAGAGTAAATATAAATTCTACTAACTTAGAAAATCTACTTACTAATCACAAGCCTAAGAAAAGAAAAACAGCACCTGTAGAAGTCATAGAAATAGATCAAACAAAAATCCCTATTAAAGAAACTACCAAAGAAGATACTTTTGATCTTGATAAGTTAAAAAATAAAGAAATAGTAAGTCAATATGAAGAAAAACTAAAAGAAGCAAGAAGTAGTCTAAAAGATTTAATATATGAATATAACATTATAGAGAAAGCTTATCAAAATACCAAGAACACAAAAGAACTAGAAGAACTTCTAGATAGATTAAATTCACTTATCAAAAAGATTAATGAATTAAAAGATAAATTATCTCTAGATACTTCTGACAAATATGACTTTAACTATATCAAAGAACTAGCAAGTCTCTATATTGATTCTTTTAATAATAAAGAAATAGTTAATGAAATAAAAGATTCAAAACTATATATTTCTATTTCAGATAAAGTATCTGAATTAAAAAAAGAAGAAGAACTATTAACTCTACGCTTAGAAGAAAAAAAGAATAATCTTCAAATTGGAGAGAGTGAAATCGATGATTTTAAAGATAGATATGATAATTATAAAGAATTTAATGATAAGTTAGAAAAATTTAGAAAAGCTCAAGATATAATTGCTAGACAAACTCTAGAAAATGTCAGAAACTGTGTAACAATTCAAGAAAGAGTAGCCGTAACTACCAGAGTTTTAAATAGACAAGCAAGAAATCTAAGAAGAACACTAAGAAGAAGAGTTCTAATGCCCGGTCCAAGAGGAGCTAGAAGAATGACTGCTATAACAGGTGCTTATCTTAGGACAATGCAAAACATATTAAGACCACAGCAAGTAGTAGAACATTATCAAAATGTAGAAATAACTGATTATTCTAAAGACATTGAATATAGTATTAATGAAATAGATAAGAACCTAGCTTCTTTAAAAACAACATCCATAGAATTAAAAGATACTATTAAAATGATTGAAACTGATTATAAAGATTTTCTAGATACTAAAGAAGTAAAAGAACTATTAGCTAACCTAGAAGAAGTATATGATTCACTAAAGGAAAAGGAAGAAGATTTAATCAGAATAAAAGAAGAACAAGAGAAAAACTTATCTCTTCAAAAGGCTGCTTATGTAAAAAGAAGAGAATAAATAATTAACTGTAAAATTTTGTATAAAATTGTCTATTTATTCATAATAGCAATTTGATTATGATATAATATTGCAAGAGAAATGGAGTGACAAAGATGTTACTATTAACAAAAGCTATAGTTGCTATCATGATGGGCTTTTTAATGTCTGCTGGACTAGGTCTAATTTTAGTACCATGTCTAAAAAAACTTAGAGTCGGTCAAAAAATAAGTATATTTGTAGGAGAAACACATCGAAAAAAAGAAGGTACTCCTACTATGGGAGGTCTAATATTTATACTCCCAACTATAATTGCGACAATTGCCCTAGTATTGATGGGAAAAGTACCTTACACATCTAATTTAGGAATCGTCTTACTAGTATTTTTAGGATATGCTTGTATCGGTTTCCTAGATGATTTTTTATCGATTAGAAAAGGTAATAATGAAGGTCTAACTACTTATCAAAAACTATTTATGCAAGTCTTAATCGCAATAGGCTTTTTCTATATTTATATGCGTTCTGGTGGACAAACTTCCTGGGTAGTAGGAACACTCCATATTGATATAGAAATGGGCTGGTTATATGGCTTATTTATATTATTTGTCTTAGTAGGAGCATCAAATGCTGTAAATATAACAGATGGTCTAGATGGTCTAGCTGGTGGCTTATCAGCAATAGCTTTTATAGCCTTCAGTTTAATATCATTAATGGTAGGCTTTGAAGATATAGGAATGTTTAGTTTAATACTTGTTGGTAGTATTGTTGGTTTCTTAATATACAATACTTATCCTGCTAAAATATTTATGGGAGATACAGGTTCCCTTGCCCTAGGTGGAGTAATGGGTGCAATCGCAATCCTAACTCATAGAGAATTAACTCTTTTAGTAGTTGCGAGTGTCTTTGTAATAGAAACATTATCTGTAATTATTCAAACAATTTCTTATCAATTATTTCATAAGAAAATATTCTTAATGACACCTCTT
>OLGM01000668.1_pt1 | contig 19796 bp, 37 predicted proteins | sample 1606001 | NCBI WGS metagenome assembly OLGM01 (sample SAMN03283294) | human gut metagenome | biome: human-associated habitat; material: feces | host: Homo sapiens | place: Peru | collected 2012
TCTTTCTTCTTCGGTGAGAACGTTTCTTGCCACCATATCGTCTATTGCGGCTTGCACCTGACTTTCGGTGTTTACGAAATAATCGATATACTGCATAACCTTGTGATACGCCGTGCCGATTTTTGCCGCCGTTTTCAGCCCGCTTCCAATTTTTGACGCAATCCCGCCCAAATTGGAACTTGCTTGATCGTCTACGCTGATTTTGACAAATAAATCAAGTAGATTCATGTTTCACCACCAATCCGCACCGCGCGACTATATCGGCGGTAATCTCTTCGCACGTCCTGTTGTCCTGTTTTTTCGGCTCAATAATGTCCGCGTATCGCGCCTTGATATAGTTCCCGCTCGCAAATTTGGCCGTATTTTCGGTCACAATGCGCAGCGCGTCCGTCACATAAATGCGGTACGCCTCGGTTTTTGCTCTCTCATTGAGCCGCGCCGCGCAGTACTGCAGGAACGGCTTTATTCGTCTTTGCCCTCGGTATTCTCCTGCGCAGAGCCAGAGGAGTTCTCGCTCTGCGCCGAGAGAAAAAGCGTGCTGAAAGCATCGTCGGTCAAAAGCTCCGTCGCGTCCCGCATCAGCTTGACGAGGTTCAGAGCGCCCTTGTAGCTCTCCGCGCTCACGCCCTCAATAGAGGCAAGAATGGCGATGATGTCGCCCTTGTGGCCCTTGAGCAGCGCAGGGAGCGCTTTTCGCGCCCGCTGCGTAGCAAACTGCTTCACCGTCATGCCCTCGGGCAGCTTCTCGCGCTTGAACAGAGCGGATGCTGCATCGTCCTCCGCAATGTTAGCAATCGGGTCGATGATATCCGCGATGACGTCAAAGACGCGCTCGCCCTGAATGTCGGAAAGTCTCATTTACGCCTCCGCCGTGCCGGCCTTGATGTAGATTTCAAAGGGAACGGTCTCCTGATCATTTATAGAGTAGTGGGCCATATACTCAAACGTAAACTGTCCCTTCGCTTTGTCAGCTGTTTTCATTTGGAATCCACCCGTAGAAAGCGCATTCAGCAGATGGATGGCAATAAAGCCTCCATTTGTTTCCCCGTTCATATCGGAGTAGTCACCCACAATCCAAATGTCATCAAAGTCGGAATCCTTGAGATAGTTTCTCGGTGTGATCTTGGTGGCGTCTGTCGTATCGATATCCGCCGCCCCGCAGAGGCTCTTAGCAATTGCAGTATCTGCGTTTACAAATGTACCGCTGGCTTTTGCCTCCCACGAATCGATCTGTTTTAGCTCCTTGGTATTTTTGGGGCAGTTGTCGATATCCTCTCCATAGTCCTTATAGGTGGGCGTTGCGATATAGGTAATGCCGCCGGTCGTCGCGCCAATCTGACCCGCCTCGCCGATAGTGCCGGTCGCAGGCGTGAAGTCGGTCGTCAGAATACCGGCGTTAATCTGAAGTTTCTGAAACGCATCAGAAGGAATCTTGGTAAATTTCATGTCGTTGTCCTTTCATCAGTTTTGCGACAGGAACTCAACCGTAATGTTGAGATACCGCCGCTTGATGTTTTTATCGCTTTCGTCCGCGATGTTTTGGCACCACGGGGAGCCGCGCTTGATCCACATCGCCCCGCCGTCATACGGCACAAGCACGCCGCCCATACCGATTGCATCGGCGATCTCCTGTGCCTTTGCGTTTGGTACCGCCTCGCTCTCGGTGTAATACCAGAGGTTGACCGTCAGCGCGATTTCGCCGCTCTCCCATGATCCGATGATAAGCTCATAGGTCAGCCACGGGAACACCGCATCTTCCGGCACGTTGGAGGTCGGATACGCCGGGAGGAATTGAGAAAGCCACGCATGGAGCGCCTTGTCCTTTGTCATTTCGGCAGCTCCTTTCGCTCCGCGGTGAAGAATTTCAGCGCCCGAATCGTCGGGCCTGCCGACCGCGGCGCAGCCCGTTCTTCCGGGTTTGAGGTCACGCGGTAGGTGTTGCCGGTGGACGTGTCGCGGAAATAGTCGTTGTACTCAATGGGAACGCTCTGATTGACCAGTACAGAATACACCGAGGTCACACCCTCCTTTTCCGCCCTGCGGGCCTCCATCGAGGTGTCAAGCGCTTGATAGTTGAGAAATTCCGCGCCATCGGCCCACGCAACGATGTAGCCGCCTGCGCCATCCTGCGTGCGCGTCTTTTCCATCAGCACGCATTTGCTTGCGAAATCGTCAAGTAAACTCACGGTTCCACCCCCTTGAGCTTCCGCCAATCATTCAATCGGCCTTTAAAAGCGCCCTGCCAGCCCGTCCCAGCGCTCGTGTCGGCATTTCCGCCGCTCGCCTTGGTGTAACTGTACCCGCCGAAGCTTTCGCTCGTGTACGGGCTTAAAACGGCTTCACCGTTCTTTTCTTCCCATGCGGCGATATCTTCGGCAAGCACAACCACAGCCTTTGGCACAGCCAATACCCACACTGTCCCGGTAAATGTTTCATCCGTCAGGTCAACCGCCGGATATTGATGCAGTCCATCGTTGAACACGGAGCCGACGATGCGGAAATATTGATTGGTTTGGAGAAAGGGCAGCGCAATGCTGCCATTCTCCACGGTGAACGTGCCCTCGTGGATCTCCACAAGGAACCAGTTGTTCAAGTGCCGCAAGACCTGTTCAAGCATTACGCTGCCCTCCTTATCACTTTGCGGTCACGCTCGCGTTGCCGCTCTTGAGCGCGTGGTAGTTGCCGTCGCACTCGACCACGGTCACGGTCTGGCCGGTCGCAATGGTCAGGTCGCTCTTTCCGTCCCAATCGTTCCAACCGGCGACGTTGTCGCCGTAAGCGACGGTTGCGGCAGAGGAGCCGGACGTGTACTTATACTTATTGCCTGCGGCAGCCTTTGCCGGAGACACGGTCAGCTTGGTATCGCCGCTCTTGGATCCTGCGGCAGAGGTGACCGTCAAAGAGCCGAGCGTGCCGCTGTCGATGGTGCCAACGACCACGCCGTCAATGCGCTCGGCAAACAGCTCCATGCCGTTAATGACGGTGTCCGATGCGGTCATGTTGGTGTAATCAGGCTCCTCATGGATGCCGATGTAGCCAGTCGCATCGGTGGTGAAGGTGAATACCTCCTGCAGATCGGCGCCGTTGACGGGGATGTAGTAGAGGACAATGTTGTCCTTTGCCGTGGCGTAAATCTTGCCCTTCGGGACGCTGGCGTTCATGATGAGCGTTCCGAGGCCGAGGAAGTTCTCGACGTAGCTCATGCCGAATGCGGTCTGCACGGTGATGTTGGCCGTAGACAGGTAATCCGCAACGTCCAGCGGATTCATGAAGTAGACCGCGCCGATCTCGTCATCCTCGAAAAGAACCTGCAGATTGCCCCAAGCCTGCGCAAGAACAGTCTGGAAGTTCTTACCGCTCACCGCGCCGGTGCCAGTCGAGAGGAAGTCAAAGAAGCTCTTGCGGATGCCCTTCTGCACATCCTTGAGCATTTCATCGGTGGTCATTTCCACCGCCTGATCGTAACCACGGTCGGTGATCGCTTCAGCAGAGGTGGCCTTGCGCCACTTCTTGAGCGTGATCTCTTTGTAGTTCACAGCCTCGGTCTTGTAGTGGGAAAGGGGGATGGTGTCGCCCTCGGCCACAACGCCGCTCTCGAGCGTGCCGGTCGCTTTGTAGCTCTTGAGCATAGTACCCGCCTGCTTGGCAATCTTGCGGGTCACGCCCAGGGCCTCCATTAGCTTCTTGATAGAGTACCCGAACATTTCGGTAAATTCGATCTCGCGCACGCGGGCGAGGTCATTTTTCTTGATCAGATTGGTTTCAGCAGCCATAATTAGCCTCCGTTCTTATTTTCAAAAAGATTGATGTTTGCAGCGATTGCCGCGCGGCGCTCCGACCTGTCCTTGATCTGCATGATCTGATCTTTGGTCATTGCGCCGCCGCCGGTATTCGCCGGGGGAGTGGCGGGATTCGCCCCGTGCGTCTGCGTAATGGAAACAAGCCCCTTGTAGGTGCCGTCTACGAGCGCATCAAGGGCCTTGGTATCCTTGATCTTCTCGCCGTCCAGCTCCAATGCGGCCATTTCCTCGCCGCAGCCGCGCATCGCAAGGTCGAGATTCGCGCCGGTGATGTTTTTGCTCTCAAAGTAAGCACGCACGGCCTTTTCCTTTGCCGCCTTGCTTTCTTTTGCTGTGACATTGGCCTTGAAGTCCTCAAAAGCCTTGTGCTCTTTCTCGTACTTCTCCTGATAGCCGCCGTCACCCGCTGCCTTGAGGTCGTCCAATTCCTTCTGGACGCCGGGCAGCTTCTCCGCGTCCGCCTTGTACTTCGTGAGATCGTCCTTGAGGGGGTCGACCACGCCCAGGTGCAGCGCAACCAAGCGATTTTCGATCTCTTCGGTGCAAGCCTCGCCGAGAATATTTCTGATTTCCGCTCTCGTAAATTTCGCCATGTTATTCGTTCTCCTTTTCCTTGGCCCCAATTCTTCGGGGGCGAACGTTGTATAAAAACCGCTATGCTTCGCGGGTTTTACCGAAAGAAAAAGAGCCAACCTGTAAGCGTTCCTTACAAGCTGGCTCCTATTGCCCTTTCCCGCGCCCTATTGCGCGGAAGTGCTGTATTTGATTGTTTTCTTGACCTCTAAGACGATGTACCCGTCACCCTTTCGGCGAATTTCCACATCGTTGCCGCGCCGTATAATGGCCTCGATGGCCTTGATGGTCTCGTTATCCATTTTTCAGCTCGCTTTCCAGAATGTCCCGATACTGCCCCGCATGGTCGGCGGCAGCAGGCTTTAGAAATGGCTGTGCCTTGTTGCCGCGTGTGTAATGCCAATTGCCCTTTGCGTCCTGATACACCCACGGCGTAGGCCGTCCGCCGCCGCCTTCGGCATAAATGCCGGTGCCTAATTCAACGTACCCGCCGTACTCGGAATCCGTGCCGATGATTACCGCCGGTTCCTGCTCGTCTACCACATGGGTAATGCTGTTTCGCAGGTTGCCGGTATCCACCGAACACAGCTTTTTCGCATAGCCTTCTGCCACAAGCCCGATCTTTTCAAGCCCGCGCAATAGCGCCGCCTTGATCTCGGCGGAAACCTCAGCACTGTGATCTTGGATTGTAACGCTCATCTCTTAAAAACCTCGTCCAATATGTCGCCAACATCAAAAGCTGCGATTCCGTCATAATCGGTCATAATTTGAGCAAAGCATTCGCTGAAAAACTCGTACTTGTCTTGATGTCCATATTGTGATAAATAGTTCGCAAATACTTCCGCTTGTTTTTTTCCTGATTGGCTCCCGCCGAGCCGCATCCATTTTTCGTATGCTTCGTGCGTATATTTGCGATAAACCTCATTGACTTTTAATTTTGCAGCATCTGGGAGTTCTTCCCACACAGCGTGGCCCAATTCGTGGTAGAACACTTGGTATGGATCTCCGCTGGCGTTCCAACCGCTTTTATAGTTGGTTTCAGCATTATGTGCCCAAGTTGATTTGTTTCCCTTTACCAGCAGTTTCTTGCTTTTAGGGCTATATGCCGCCTGATATTTCCCGTTTGCATGGGCAACTTCCTTGATATCAAGCTTTATACCATATCGATTGTATATGTCAGTAAGCGCCATATTTATAGCGTTTTCCTGTTCGACTGTAACGCCTTTGCCAATAACAACTGGATCATCCGACCCTGTAATGCGTGACATATAAGACATTGCTTCATTTTGCGTTTTTGCTGGCTGGAATCTAAATACTTCTTTCTCTTGTGGCAATTGCCGCATAAACTTTCTACGGTAGCCTTGCGGCATAGCTTTATATCCGATTTTTTCTTTCCACCCCGCCCATTCCGCATAGGACATATTCGAGATAACCTCTGTTTGCCCCGTAGCGGGGTTTCTGACGCGTCTTTGCGCCGATGAGGTATCTATGCCGTCCACTACCGCAATTGTTGTGCAGCGGCAGTTATACACGAGATACCCAGGCGCTGACGTATCGCCGGGGAACATGATGTCGTAGCCGTCAACCTTAAATGGCTTGTCGATGTCAGCCTGCTGGCCGTCAAGCATGGCATGAGAGTGGCGTGTACGCGCGTCGAGCGTCGCCACCCATTCACGCTTGAGCTTGATGCCCATCTTCTCCGCCGCCGCGTAGCTGTCCATGCGTCCGGCGTTCTGCGCGCCGGTGACGGCAGTTCTGGCCGTGCGGATAGCGGAATCTCGGCTCATGGTGGTAATGCGCTTTTGCAGGTCGTCCGCCATGTGCTTGATGCTCTTTCCTTGCAAGATGGAGCTGGTGACGCTTGCCGTGATCTGCTTCTTGCCATACGCGAGGTCGATACCACGCTTTAAGGCGCGTTTCGGCGGGTAATATGGCATTAAATCCGGCTGCTCTACCATAAGCCGCTTGACAGTCTGCTCGTCCCACAGGTCAAAGCCGACGTTGCCAGCAACCTGCTCGATAGTATACGCCGCATAGTTGCGGTTGAGGGAGTAGATACCGGGCGTTGCATCGTTGGTGTAGGACACCGCCACGGCGTTTGCGTCGGTCACGCGGTGCGCCACCTTGTCACGCATGGCCCGATATCGTTCACCGCGCCCGATCTGATTGAGACGCCATTGCTTATAGTCCTGTTCCGTCCACTCCTTTCCGTTCTGCACCGTGCCGATCAGAGCCTGCATTTCCTCATCGCGCTGTTTGAACTGCTCAAAGTATGTGTTGATAGTCCCTTGCAGCTCTTTTCCAGCCTCTCGATACAGCTTTGCAATGCGCCGTTCCAGCGCCGTAAGCTCTTTATCGGTCAGCTGATGGCCCACATCTGACTTTTGCATTTTAGTCCCCCGCTATAATAGCCCTCGCTTCTTCTTTCGTGACGCCGATTGCCGTCGCGATAATATTGATCGCCTGCCCCTCGGTCAACACGCCCGAAGACAGCTGCGACATCACCGTTATCAGGCTCTGTGTCTGCGCACCGTTCAGCGTTTCCCCGCAGCATTCTCCGCATCATCAATTACATCGTCGACTGCTGGGGGGGGTATCCACACTGCTACCCGGCAACTCTCCAAAGCTTTGGTCAATCTCTTCCGCCGCCTTGCGCTTCATCATGTCCTCAAACTGGTCAATATCTCCGTTTATGGTCAGCAGTTTCTTTGTAATGTACTCATCATCGTAATACTGTGCGCCCAGCAAAAGTGCCTGCGTCTCTTCGGCCTTGTTGATAATCTGATTACGCGTGTAACTCGGCTGATCCTCAATTCCTGCCAAACGAAGAATCTCAACAATAAACCGCGTTACCTCGGATTCAAACTTGTCCGTTTTCAAATCCAGCGGCACATAGCTGGCCTTAATTGCCGTTGCCGTTTGGTTCCCTGCGGATACCGCCGCAGCGTCAAAGCACTGGAAATCTTCATAGAGCTTCTTTTTCAGCATATCAATGGTGCTGCTCGTGCCCTCATACGGCGCCTCGATGGTCTTGCTCTCCACCTTCGCGCCGTCGTAGCCGTTGGCGTGGGCAACATGAGTGGTTTTCAAGCGCTCCACAAATTTCGCGTCATCCAGATCGTCCATGCCATTGCAGTTGGACAGCACCCAATAGATCAGATTCCCCTCGTCTACGTTGTTGACCATATTTGAGGACGCAAGGTCGAGCGCGTCAATGGTGTTGCGCTTGCCGGCAATTTCGGACAGACACCGCTTATTGTTTTTCAGCGGCACGATGGGAAAACTCGGATAGTTCCCGCCGTCGTAAATCTCTGTTTCGCCGACTTCGGCCTTGCGGATAACGAGCTTGTAGCTGCGCTTTTCCTGCAATACGCTCATATCTTTATTCTTCGGCTGGAAATACTCGGTAAATCCGTCAATCTCGTACAGCGTCGCTCTCAGGGGCTTATCCTGTGCCACCTGCCAGAACCGGATACCGGCCTTCATCGCGCCGTCCTCTTCATCATAGAGGGGGACAAACTCAAGCAGGGAGAACACCCGCAAATGCGTCAAATCCCAGAACCCGAAGGATACACCTGCGATTTTCGCTTCACGCGCCGCGTCCATGACTTCTTGGTCGAAGTCCGGGCATAGTTTGTTTGGTGTTTCCTTCTCCGCAAATGTCACGCCGTTTCCCAGCAGATACGAGACCTCTTGATCCACCGCCAGACCGAAGAAGCGGCTGGCCAGCTTATGGTTTGCCGTCCACATATCCGTGTGGCTGCGGCCCTGCATATCATAGATAATCTTTTCGTAGCGATTGATTGTTGGATTTAGACCGTTATAGTATTCCTCCGCATCCACCGCCGTTTTATACGCCGTGCTCTCGCGGTGCTCGTTAATCGCGCTGCGGACAAACTCAATGCGCGCCTGCTCGTTTTCACCGACCGCCACAAGGTCGTTATATGTTTTGATAGCCGCTCACCGTCCTATCTGTTCCAAATGGGGGTATAATCGCGTCGATACGCCTTATTTTTCAAAATCGTATAGGCAAAATAGCGTGTCTCGTCCATTGCGTGATCGTTTTCTTTGATTGGCTTGTCTTCTGTGGATTTTTCGTCCCACCGATATAGCCCAAACTCCCGAATGCAGTCTTTACAATCTCGGTGTATTTTGATTACGCCGTCCTGTAAAAACCGCGCCGTAGTCATAATGCCGTTGGTTACGTCGTTGTTGGCTTTGAGAACCATGTAGCCCCGTCGTCGTAAAACTTCAATGAATGAGGCAGCGGATGGGTCGACGACGATGCTTTTGATAATCACATCACCGATGAGCTTTTTAATTTCGTCGGCGTATTCCTCGTCCGTCTTGTTCTTCTGGTTCTCACGCCCGGAATAGTAATACTCGCGGATGCGCGTGGCCGTCTTGCCGTCCCAGCGCCACAGCCCTGCGGAAAATGGGTTAAGCGTGCCGTAGTCGCAGGAAACATAGTATTCTCCCTTTTCCGGCAGCTCGTCCACAATGCAGCTCTCGCCAAACATGGGGTAGATCAGCCCCTCGGCCACCACCCACAGACCGCGAATGTATCGGTCGTAGAACACGCCGCTATACATGGCCTTTGTCCTCTCGATCATCTGCGGTGTGAGAATTGGGTTATCTTCGAGTAGGAAGTGAATGTGCTGCGTATTCTCCCGTTCGTTTTCAATCCACTCTTTGTAAAACCAATGCTGCGGCGATTCGGGGTTACAGTTAAAAAAATACTTCGGATGCTCAAATGAAATCGCACGGGAAAGCGCTTGCTCTACAAACGAACGCGGCATAAGTGCCACTTCATCGAATAGGACGCCGGCAAGCGTGATGCCTTGTATAAGCATATACGAGCTTTCATCCTTGCCGCCGAATAGGTAAAACCAATTTGTTCTATCCCCACACCGAACGGTTAAAATTCTCGTGGAAACCTTGTAATGCATGGACAGCGCAGCACCCAGCCCGTCAATTTCCATCAACGGTTTTAAGATATTTCGCTCCGCCGCCTGCACCGTCTTCCCGCAAATAGCGAAATTCGTGCGGTCGTAGTTCTGCATCGCCCACAGCACAAACGCCATCGACATGACCGTCGTCTTTCCGGAACGGACGGAGCCGTCACAGATCAGCGCCACATCATCGGAGCTGATAAACTCCATTATTTTGTGCTGCTTTGCGGATAGCGCTTTAATTTGCATTGTTCTCGCCCTTTAACGCAGTGAGCAAGGCTGCCAACGCCGCAGGGTCGCCGCTTTTTTCGTTCTCGGAGTTCCACCCAAAATTGCATCCAAGCGAGAATTTCGCGCCGTTCGCACCGTCTTTGTCGTAGAGCCGAGATTCGGCGTATTCTTCACAGCGGGACTTCGCGCGCGTAACCGTGTCCGCAAACTCTGGTCTTGCTTGATAATCCAGCAATGCTTGTCTTCCTGTGAACCCAAGCGCCAATGCAAGCCCTGTGATTGTCGGCGGCTTTTCATCTAAAATAATCGGCCTTCCGTATTTATCTGTGGCAACATCGCCGTCAATCATAAGCGGTGTTCCTTTGCAGCGCTCAAAGTAAGCGTCAATAGCTTCCTGCATTGCCTTTACGCTTTTCCATTTTCTTGGCGCTCCGCCAGCCATGCGCTCACTCCCTTTCGTTTTGCTACCAGCCCCCGCCCCTTGGCCTTACATAGCAGACTTTACCCGCCCCGAGGGGCTACAACGTGCCGCACTCTCAGGGCAGCGGCTCTCCTCTTTTGGAGCGGCGAGGCGGTATTGAGCCGCCACACGTCCGCAATGTTGCCTATAGCCATTGCTTTCGCTTCTGCTTCTGCACGCCGCATATGTCTCCCCTGGGCCACATCGTTGAGAGGTGCGGGGAGTCCTGTCTTGTGTGCGACCTCGGCGCCGAGGTCCATGTCTTGAATGCCGCGAGGGCGGTATGACCGCCCAGTCCTCGGATGGTGAGGCGCATACGAGCCACGGCATATTGCCCTCAACTGCCCGCCCCGAAGGGCGGGCTATCAAGGGAGGAGGAAACAGATGAAAAAGCAGAGGCGTGAAGAGCCTCGCCCCATCACGCCTCTATTTTTGCATAGGTTTTTCTTATTTTTCCCCTTAAAAGGGGAATTTTCAAAATTTTTTTAGATAATCGTCCACGGTCATCGGATTATCCGTCCTTCCGAGCAGATAATCGACCGATACCCCGAATTTATCGGCGATGCTTTCCAATGCGTCCGTTGTGGGCGCAGCCTCCCCCGCCTCGTACCGCCTCACCGCGTCACGGTGCAGACCGCACAGTTCAGATAGGACATATTGTTTTATTCTCTTTCTCTCCCGTAAGCGCTTCAAGCGCTCGGGAAACGCGTTCATGCCAGCACCTCCTCCGGTTTGTCGCCTACCTTCATTCCGCACCTCCAAACGCTTCCTCAAATGTCAGGCCGCTCTCTCTGAGGATGCCTTTGATCACGTCGATGGTGTGTTGATTGTTGCCCGACAGCCACCACCAGATGTTGCTTTTGGAAATGCCTACCGCATCGGCAAGCTGGCGGCGCGTGTACTGCCGCTCGCAGAAAACCTTTTTCAGCGCCGGATAGACGCAATAGGGAAATTCGATCATTTTCTCCCCACCCTCCGTTTGTATCGGTCTTTTGACCTCTGAATGTAATTGATCATCGCGGTTTCTTCGGCTATGCTGGCCGTTTCGTTGCTTTTTGCCTCTTTCTTTTCTTTCAGCCACGCAGCGTATCGCTCGCAGGTCGAATGACAGCCGACGTGCCGCTCCTGACAGTTAAAGCAGCTCATATCATCCCACCTCGTACTGCGGACAGGCAAGCACGCGATAGCTTGTCTCATAATGCCTGCGAGCGCCGCCGCAAGAATTCATCAAAACCTTTGTTCTGATCGCGCGCCAACCTTCCACCGGCTGCCACTTCAGCTTCCGCGTTTCCTTGTCGCATTCCGACCAAGGGCATTTCCCGCAGGCGTTCTTACAGGTCCAGCAGAGTGTTTCGCTTTGATTTGCCATTTATACTTCCTCCACCCAGATACCGAATCGTTCCAGCATCAGCTTTTTCTTGATGATATAGTCCTTTGTCTTAAAGCCCTTTGCGTCCTCTACAATCGTTTTCCCGTCGCGGGTATACACGAAGTCGGCTATGTATGTAACTGCCCTCACAGCGGCTCCTGTGGGCGTTCTCTGCGCCCCCACAAGCTTGTATGTCTGCTGTAGCTTCAAATCGTGTATTTTCCCCGCTTTCAGCAGCAGCCGCAGCTCATCATAGCGGTCTGCCTCGTGCTTGCTGTCAAACGTAATGCCATGCCGCACGGTTTTGCGGTTGTGGTACTTGCCCGTTTTTTGAGCAAGTACCTTTTCAACCACCTGTTTTTGTGCCGCAGGCCCGAGGCGCGCAAGGTCAGATGCCGTCAGGCTCATTTCCCCCTCCCGTCCGATACCATGACCACGCGCACCTTGCCGAACTGCTCAAGTGCCATTGCCACGGCCTCCTTGGTCGCCAGCTTGTCGCCGTGGTCTTCGATGTCGATGATGATGCGGATCATGGCTTTCTTTCTCCATAAGCACAATAAAAATCACCCGGCACAGTAAGGTCAACGCAAGCCCCATGCGAGCAACACAGTCCGCCTATATCCTCCCAACTATGCTTGCAGTCCTTGCACCGCACCACAGGGGCAACATCAGAGGGCTGGAAACACTCCACCTCATCGAGCATATCGTCAACCCAACAGGCACGACACCAGCAACCGTTGTGGTCTTTCCCCTCAGCCTTGCACGGCTTACAATAACGCTCCTCGACGCTTTTCTTAAACGTTTCCATGTTAATGAATTCAGCCATCCTCATCCCCTCCAAATTCCGCTTCGTACTGTTCAGGAGTGATAACCTCAATGTCCTTTGCGGAGTAGCCCAAGGTGTCGAGGCACATCAACCGGACCAGCTTTTCCTTGTTAATAGACGCCGCAAGGTCCTCATAGGATACACCGGGTTTTGCCTCAAAACTGATTTGAGCGCCGAACTTCCCAGCCACGCTAAAGCAGATTTTATATTCAGCCATTGTCAGTCCTCCTGTTCCAAAATCCGACCAGCTTGTCAACGTCTTTGCTTCTCGGCGACGCCATCGCGCCAATCATGCACCCATCCTTATGCCAAGGATTCCCAACGAGCAAAGCAGTTTCGATATAATCGATCGTTACAGCTTCAATTTTCATTTCGCATCCGCAAAACGGGCAGGGTTTTAACTCAGTCATCCTTCATCGCCTCTCCCAACGCCTTCTCCGCCTCCTCGCGGGTCAGGAATACAGTCTTGCCGAATCCGTTTAGCGCTACGCCATACTCCCGCCCTCTGGCACCTATTGGCTCAAGGCCAATAAAGCCGATTTTATTGCCCATACCAATCTGCTTGACCTCGCACTCGCTTATATGCTTATCCGTGTCCAACAAGGCGAACACCCGCCGGCCCACCTTGCACGGCAGCACCACCAGCCGCCCGTCCTTGTCGGCCTCGGCCAGTGCCCTTACTCGGCTAACGCCACCGCACTCTACGACGATAGCGCAAAGATCGTTCCAATCTTTAACCAGCGTGGACACTTCCACCGGTGTCTTGCCCGTGTCCTCGTATTGCATGAGCCTGCCACGTAGTTCTGCGTATGACCATGCCGCTGTATAGAGCAAGGCAAGCAAGCCTGTCGGCTCATCAGGACCGTCCAGCAAAAGCTCACCCATCGCATAGTCTACGCCGTCATCATCCATTGGGAAGTCCAAGTCCGGCAGCAAAGTCTTTGCGGCTTTGCGTATAAAATCGTAGAGCCGGATGTCTGGGTAATCCGGGCCATCACTTCCGCCACGCACCCACGTCTCAAAGTCTTTGATGTAAAACAGATTCAGGGCGGCATCAAGGTTGTTATCCGGGCAATTAGTTGTCAGTCTTTTCATTTACTTTTCCTCCTTCGGCGGTTCCGGCAGCGGCATCCATGCCAAAGCACGAGCATTTGTTCCATTGGCAACTTCACCGCCCCAGCGCCCGTTATTTTGATATCCGAGTGCGTAATTTACAAACATTCCATTAAAGTCTCCATAGCGGAAATACTCACCCCAACACAGCACTTTCCGAAAATTCTCCGGTAGCCGCTCCTCCACCGGGATCCAGTGGGGCACCTGCCCCCGCAGTTTCTCAATTTCTTTCGCCTGCGCCTCAATCCGGTTAGCGGCTTCCACCAGATCGTCGCACAGGGTAATGGGCGTTTCGTACTCATTTGCCCGCGCCCATTCTGCGTGCTCACGCAGCACATTTACGAGTTTTGTATCTCTCATAATTCATCCCTTATGTCTCCGCCCCATTGCTCCGCCATAGCTTTGGCTATGCCGGGGAAGGTCTTTGCGCGGGTCTTTGCATCCCTATGTGACGACAACGTATATCCAGTCTTGATCCGTCCGGTACATCCGTCACGGCCCGATGTGCTCCCGACCCATAGTCCCTTTGGATCAACCACGTTGGTCTCGGCCAAAGAAGGCAAGCCGCGCAACCAAAGGCATGTCCGCTTTTTCCACGGATCGCCGAACATGTAGGGCTCTATGATTTGGCTATACTTTGGCAACTTGAACCATCGTAGCGGGGCTGGGTTTTCTACTGCGATTCTTTCAATCCCGCAAGACAACATACTCAAGAAAAATTGTCTCGCTTCCCAACCCTTTTGCTCTCTGTCCCAGTTTTTGATAGTATGGTCTGGGTTGAACAGCCGGACGGCGCTGCTTGCTGTCAGATAAGTGCACGGCGGGTGCGCGATCAGCAAGTCCCACTTGCCAACATCATGTGTCTGTCCGTCCATAGTGGTCACTTGCCCCCCCTCGATGGCCTTGAGCGCATCGCCCAGGATATGCCACTCCGGGTGTCCGCCGGACGGGTCCTGAATGTCACAGGAATATGCCTCATGCCCCAATGCCCGGAATGCCTTGCAAACTTCTTGCGATTCCTCGCAGGCAACTAAAACCTTCATCTCAATACCTCACTCCGATGTAGTCCAGCACTCGCGCATAGCCCAGTCCCTTTTCGTTTGGCTTCCATAGCCCATCAGCGGGGTCAAACTCCCCGCCGCCGATGCAAAAGTCATAGTGCTTCGGGTGCGTGTGCTTCATGCGCTCGAATCGGTTCTCACCTTTTTCGAGGTGCGCGCCGAACGCGCAGAACATACATCCCGTGCGTTGGCAACCCGTGCAATGCAGTTTGCAGTCGATCAGCGTTTCCGCATAGTCGTTATCACCGTCGCTGGCCACAATGTCGCCGCAGACACTTGCGATAGGGATATGCCGATCTACGATAAACCGCAGCACATCCTGCTCCGTCCAAAAGCTCATGGGCTTAGATAAGGGACGCTTTCCTTCAAAGGCGTTGCAGCCGGTTTCGCGCCATTTTTGCATCCGCAGAAGACTTTCCTCCGCCATTGTTGCCGTCGTGGGCTTGACATCCGCTCGGTGCTCATAGCTCTTTGATGGGGACTTTTTCATAATTCCACAACACTTGTCTGATATGAGGAATGGAGCCGAAAGCAAATACGCCCACTTTTCGCAGTTGTATATGCTCTTTTCCCCATCAGTGCGAAAGACTTCCCCACGCAATAGCTTCATACTTCGGCTATTTGGTGAACGCCGCGCGGTTTCTATCCGGTGCGCTACGTCTTTACCGATGATGCTGTACCCGTACTTCGTCACCACCTGCCGGATGGTCATCTTCGGACGCAGCCGAGTAAGGTTGATCGTCACGCGAGGAAACTCCCTCCGCAGCCAGTCGGCGTACTCGTTGACGAACTTCTGGATTTCTGGATATTCCAGCCCCGTATTGATGAATACGAGGTTCAGCGGCCACGGCGGCGTGCGGAAATGTGAGAGCCAGTTTGCGGCAAGGTAGGCCAGCACGGTTGAATCCTTGCCGCCGGAAAAGCTCACATAGACTTTCCCGTCCCATGCTGTGAACCACTCCTCGATTTTGCCGTAGGTGATGATCTCCTTGTACTCGGTATCAAGGGACATCAACTCTTTTGCTTTCTCGGGCAAGATCGGCGTGTTGGTGTATTCTGTCATGTCTCCTCCTAACGGGTATTCTTTCATTTCAGCCGGTAGTTTTTGGACCCGGTAATATTCAGTACGCAGCCTTTCGACCGCTCCGCAATGCGCGAGCCTATCGCCTCGTCCCAGTCCAGCACGCGCGAGATCGTCCACTCGGAGCTGATGATTGTCAAAAGGCTTGGCTTGATATACCGCGCATTGAGTAGATCAAACGCAATGTTGCGATCGGCCTCTGTCGCCGTTCCCTTGAGAAAATCGTCGATGTACAGTACCTTGACGCTTTTCAGCGGATCAATGGCATCTTGATATGCCTCGGCATCGTTGACCTTTGCTTTGATGGCCGGAATATCCGCACGCCATTGCACATAGCGCACCGGTAATCCGGCGTCCATGAGCTTTCCGCACATCGCCGTACAAAGATGCGTTTTCCCGCTGCCGGGGCTTCCACCGGCGTAAAACCATTTTCCGCGCCAATCGGCAAGATAGCGTTCCGCTGCCTCTTTGGCATGCTTCTGCCACGGCTCAGTCGCGCGGTAGTTCTCCATCGTGCATCTCTGCAAAAGCTCTTTAAGCCCGCTTCTTTCGATGCGTTGCAGATTACTTTTGCGGATGGAGCATTCGCACTCCCGATACTCCGTGTTCCCGTCTGCTGACCTCCGCACGGTGTATCCAACGCCGCCGCAGAGCGGACACTCGTCAAAGATTGACGGCCCCAGGGACGTTCCATTTTTTCGCATCTCTTCCAGTATCGTGACCATGTCCATTCATCGCGCCCCCTTTCTTCTCCAGCTCGCGCTTTTCCCATAGCTGGAATTTCTGTTGCCAGTTGTAGACCGGCTTTCCCTCGGTGTCTCTCCAATTGGCGACGGAGTAAAACTCGTAGAACGGTTTGGGGTCAATAAGGCCTCCGCGCAGCTTGGAATATTCGGCAACCTCGTCAAACGTGGGAACCTTTCGTGAGAGAGATATAGAGAGAGAACTATCGTTCTCTTTCTCCCTCTCTTTCTCCCCCTCTTTCTCCTTGCGAGTTTGTTCCGATTTGTTCCTATTTTGTTCTTCTTTTGTTTTTGTTTTGTTCTGCCGATTTGCTGCTTTGTTGCGACCACTGTCCAACGTTGGACGAATCAAAGTGAAAACAGCGTGGGGAACGCCAGAAAGAGATGGCTCGCTTTCATCAAGCGCATAATCGCAGATTGCCAGCACAACGGCCTTAAAATCTTTTGCGTTGAGCGCTCGCAGCGCGTCCCTGTAACTTCGATAAAAAGTGAATTGATTACGCTCCATCGCTTTCCTCTTTCGGCTTTGCCAGCAGGGAAACCGTCGCACCGTATCGCGTCATGACCTCTGCGATATCGGTCGCGTCACTCTCGGACACTTCTGGCAAGACAATGACCGCCTTATCGTGCGGTGAAACGATATGCACCTCGTATCTCATGCTGCACCTCCATCAAAACGGAAGGTCCCCGTCGTCCTCGACCTCGCTAAACTCGCCCGGGCTGCCTGATGCGGGGCTATATGAAGCGGGGCCCTCCTGCGGCTTGCTGTCGGCAAAGTACACGCTATTGGCGATGATCTCGACCGCGCGGCGCTTATTGCCGTCCTTGTCGGTCCAGTCTCGCGCCTGCAAGCGACCGTCTACCACTACCTTGCGCCCCTTGGCGCAGGATTGAGCGGCAAACTCTGCCGTGCGCTCCCACGCGACCACATCAAACCAATCCGTTCCGGCATCCTTACCGTCGCGGTCGACGGCGATGGGAAAGCTGGTGACCGCCTTGCCGCTCTGCGTGCGGCGCAGCTCAAGGTCCTTTCCAATGCGTCCCATGACGCTGATCCTGTTCAAGCTCATTTCTATTCCTCCCTGTTTTTTCTGTAAATCATGTTCTCCCGTGTCCAGCCGGGATATTTCGCTTTGAGGTAGCCGACGATGCAGGCGTATAACGCCGTCCTCTGTGCCCCCTCGTCAAAGGCTCTGTGGCAGGAGGGGCAGAGCGTCACAATGTTCTGCTCGATGCCTCTGCCGCCCTGCGAGCGCCGTATAACGTGCGCTACAGGCTCTCCGTTGTTTCGCCCGCAGAGGATGCAGCGCCCGCCGTCGCGCTCGTACACGGCCTCCTTGACGCTTTTGGGGATGGACGTTGCCTTTGTCATTTTGTGCATCGCCAATCCTCCTTCAGCGCGTCAAGCTGCTGTGGGGTCAAAGTCTCGATGCCCACCGCCTTGCAGTCCTGCACGATGTTGTCGATCAGGCGGGACATCTGCTTTGTGTCAAAGGTGGACGAACCGTAATACAGCACCACGTTCTTGCAGCCGTCAATTTTGCTGTCCATCACTTCCGTCTGCCAGCCGATGCCGTTCTTGTTCCAGCCGCCGCATAGCTTCTGTACGGCTTTCTCTCGCACGCAGACGGTTTCCGTGTTCCCGCCGACATCTTTCACGGCCTGCCGGTAAACCTCGCTTGTGGGCGTTCCTGTGGCTTCTGCGAGCTTGTCCATCAATACCCATGCGTAAGCGTTGGCATCCAAGCTCCGCTTCTCCCGGTGCTTCTTCACGGTCACGTCAACGTCCGTCTCGTGCAGCTCGTCAAACAGCGGCCCGATATTCTCCCGCGTGGCGATGGTGAGCAGATACCCACCATCCCGCGCAAGGGATAAATCATGCAGTCGGGCTTTCATTGGATTTCCTCTTTTCCATGCAAGCCCAGCAGAGCGGCACCCCGTATTTCTTCATCGCGCCTTTGGAGATGTCGCTCACACGATAGAGCTTGCCGTTAAATGACTGCGGTGTGATCGGCTGCTTGCAGTCTTGGCAGGTGTAGTCAAACTGCTCCTTGTACGCCTGGTTGAAGGACTGCATTTCTTCCTTGCTCGGCTTCGACTCTGCGGTTCTTGGCGTGTACTTGGTCGCGTCCTTCGCCCAATACACATCCGCGCCAAAACCGAGAGCCTTGCAGGCAACGGAGATAGCATCGGTCAGCGCCATTTTGAAGCACTCGTCAGAGGTGTAAAGGCCGTTTCGTTCGCTGGCGACAAACGCGCTGCCGCCTGTTCCTGGAATTGCATCTGACCACGCGCCATCGACCTTAATGTAAAGATCGATGTCCACAAATGCGGAAACCTCGTTGTTTGCGCCCTGTTCCAACCGCTTATCCGTGATAACGTACTTCCAGCCAATCCCGCAGGGGCCGAACTGCTCCGTCAGCGCCTTAATGCGCCACATGGGGTTGATATCAGTCTTGCCTTTCAGCCTCCCCGCTTGAATTTCGCGCTGTGCAGACGGCGGGACTTGCCGCACGCTTTCATAAATTCCAAGGTTCTCCATTTTCTTCTTCCTCCAAAGTAAGCGGGCAGTTTCGCCCGGTGTATTTGTCCGGCCACGGAATGACTTCATCCGTAAGCCCGCAGCGCTTACTTGACCGTCTGTAAAACCGGCAGGCTTCGCAGGCAATGTACGCCGTGCCTTTGCGGTCGATTGGGAAATAGGTCACCACCGACGCCGTGCCTTTCAGGTAGCCGGAAGTGCCGTCATCCAGATTCGGCATCGTCTTCCACCTCCGTAAACCATTCCTCGCCGCAGTACGGGCAGACCGCCCGCTCGGCGTAATACCAGCCGTTTTCCCCATCGAGGTTTTCACGCTCCATGTAGGTGTATGGCTCCGTAAAAATCGCGTGACAGCTCTCGCATTGATACATCATAGCCGACCCGCTTTCTTCAAAAATTTCCGCTCGCCCTTCGTTCGCACCAAGATCGCCATCGCGCGGGAGTATTCGCCGCGATAGTGACGCTCAATCTCGTCCGCATTGCGGGCAAGGAAGTAGCCATTGCCCTCGCAGGCGTTGACGATAAATGGGCCGTCCTCCGTTTCCTCGCGCCGTGCCTCCTCGATGAGCTTGCGCACGGTGCGGTCCGGCAAGCCGAGCAGGGCGCATAGGGCACCGCGCGTCATAGCATCGTCCTCGCCCTCGCCGAGAGCAGACAACAAACGCAAAGCATCGTCTGTCATGGCGATACCTCGGTAAATTCGCCGCCGATAAGCTTGTACCATGTATCTGCCTTTATTTTTTCGCCATCAACAAACTCGGTTTTTACAAATTGGGGAACCATTCGATTTTTCTCATCCGAATACTTCCATTCGGCAAGCGTTATCCAGTTGCCGAGTTTTGCCTTAACGACGGATTCGGCTCCCGAACTACAAATAACCGAGTCTTCTCCCGAGCTTTCGATCTTGGCGTAGTCGCCGCTGCTGCCGATCTGGGCGTAGTCGCCGCTGCTGCCGATCTGGGCGTAGTAGCCGCTGCTGCCGATCTTGGCGTAGTCGCCGCTGCTGCCGATCTGGGCGGAGTCGCCGCTGCTGCCGATCTTAGCG
>OLGM01000673.1_pt1 | contig 19707 bp, 17 predicted proteins | sample 1606001 | NCBI WGS metagenome assembly OLGM01 (sample SAMN03283294) | human gut metagenome | biome: human-associated habitat; material: feces | host: Homo sapiens | place: Peru | collected 2012
TTCATGTGCTTTAAAGAGATAGGATAACCCTATCTCTTTTTAGTGTCTAAAAAAGAAAGGAAGTTTATATGAAAAAGAAAGAATTAATTATAATATTAGGAAGTTTGTTGGTAGTAGTTTTATCTGTAACACTAGCATATTTTACAACAGAAATATTTGGTACAGGAAAGGATATTTCACTTGACAGTGCAAATCTTAAAATAACATTTTCAAGTGGAAGTGGTAATATATCTGGAGTAAATATAGAACCTGGATGGTCAAGTGGTATAAGTACATTTACAGTAAAGAATGAAAGTAATAGTGCTTATAAATATAATATAGTTATAAAAGATTTAGTAAATACTTTTGCAACAAAAGGTTACTTACTATATAAAATAACTAGTGCAGATGGTGGATACAACATGGGCGACTTTAAAGATGTACCGAAAAGCAGTACTCAAAAAGACAAAGTACTTGCATATAGTGTTGAAATAGCTAAAGGTGCTACACATACTTACAGTGTAGAGTTTAAGTATGAGAATAGTAGTGAAATAGATCAAAGTGATGATATGGGCAAAAAGTTAAGTGGTACTCTTTATATAGAAAAAGGCACTGTGGATCACGGAGATTATGAGGAAGGAACTTTAGGATGGCAAATAACGGACGATAATACGGCTAGAGAAGTGAGAACTGATTTCGCTACAACATTTACAAGTACTAACATAGGAACACTATATAAAGCTACAGAAAGTATAGTTGGAAGTAGTTCACAAGATGTCTATTACTTTGCAGGAGATGCCAAAAACAACTGGGTTAAGTTTGGAGGCTTCTACTGGAGAATAATAAGAACAAACCATGACTCTAGTATCAGACTTCTTTATGCAGGAATAAGTACTGATACAGAAGAGGGTTATATAGCTGCAAGTAAATTCAATAGTACATTTAATGATCCGATGTATGTGGGATATATGTATGGAACAAGTGGAACACTTACTTCTAACAGAACAAATGAAAATAATAGTACGATAAAAGATGTAATAGATACGTGGTATGAAAATAATTTAAAAACAAATTATGCAAAATATTTAAGTACAAATGCGGTTTATTGTAACGATAGAGAAGTGGGAAGCGGCTCTTATAACACAGCTAGTACAACGTTTGATTATGCTCCTCGCATTAGAATGAGGACAACTTATCAACCAATATATGGCTGTACAAATAATAAAGATGCATTTTCAGGAAGCAATAGTGAAGCAAAGTTAATATATCCAATAGCTTTAATGACTGCTGACGAAGTAAAATATGCAGGCGGACATAATGCAAGTTTGACTAGTCCATATACTTGGTACTATACAAATAGTGATGGCAACAGTATTACGGGTTCAACCTACTGGTGGATATTGTCTCCATTTCGCTGGGATGGTTATTCTTCGCTCTTGTCACTTATGGATGGCTCGGGCAATTTTGGTTACTTAGGATGGGACGGAGTATACAATACTCGCGCCGTTCGTCCAGTTACATCCTTAAAATCATGCGTTCTTTGGAAAAGTGGAGATGGAAGTCCTGAAAAGCCATATGAAATTGAAGAAACTGAAAGTGGTTGCTAAAGTAACTACTTTTTTGTATAATTAAAGTTAGGATGTGATGTAAATGAAACGTGCAATTTTAATAGATGGGAATAACTTATTATTTAGAAGTTATTATGCAACTGCTTATTCTGGGAGTTTAATGAGAAATACTAATGGTTTTCCTACTAATGCTTTATTTGGTTTTACTAATATGATGAATAAAATAATTAATGAAGAGAAACCAGAGTACATAGTTGTTGCATTTGATAAGGGTAAAAACTTTAGACATGAAAAATATGAAAAGTATAAAGCTGGAAGAATTGAAACTCCAAAAGATTTATTAATGCAATTTCCTAAAGCATATGAAGTACTAGATGCTATGGGTATTAAATGGGTAAATTGCGATAATTATGAAGCTGATGATATAATTGGAACATTTGCTAAAATGGCTGATATTGATAAGGAATATGATGCCACTATTATAAGTAGTGATAAAGATTTACTACAATTAATAAGTAGTGATGTAAATGTTAAATTATTAAAACAAAAAGATTATATTTTAATGGATGAAAAAGTATTTTTTGATACTTATGGACTTGAACCAATTAGAATGATAGATTTAAAAGCTTTAATGGGAGATCCATCTGATAATATACCAGGAGTTAAAGGAATTGGAGAAAAAACTGCACTTAATTTACTTCACGAATATAAAACTGTAGATAATTTATATGATAATATTGATACTGTTAAAGGCAAAGTAAAAGATAAATTGCTTGAAGGAAGAGAAGATGCTTTCTTTAGCAAAGAAATTGCTACTATTTATAAAGATGTTCCTCTTAATATGACTTTTGAAGATATTAAATATATGGGATGTAAAAAAGAAGAATTAAAGAATATATATAAAGAACTTGAGTTTTATAGTATGATTAAGAAACTTGAGATGGAAGAGGATAGTGCTAAACAGTTAAGTTTATTTGAAGAGAAAAAAGAAAATGTTATTAAAGTAAGTGATAAACTTAATATTAATAAAGAATTTAGTTTTTATTTAGAACTTTCTAAAGAAAATTATCATCTTGCTAAGTTTGTTAGTTTAATTATATATGATGGAGAAAACTATTATTATTTAGATGAAAATGCTGTTATTTTAAATAAAGATATCTTTTCATATGCAGTTAACACATATGATATTAAAAAAAGTGTATGTTTTTTAAATAGATATGGTATTAAATTAAATAATCTTAAATATGATAGTTTACTTGCAGGATATTTACTTAACTATAATGTTAAAGATGACATAGCATATCTAGCAAATACTAATAACTATAATATAATTTTCTATGATACATATATGAAAGATGAAGAAATTACTATTGAAGAAGAATTATATATTAGTAATTTAGTTAGTAAAGTAAAGTTTATTCATAATACTAAAGATAAGTATTTAAATGAATTAAAAAATGAAGGAATGCTTGATTTATTTAATAGTATAGAAGTTCCTCTTACATTTGTACTTGCTAAAATGGAGTTAAATGGGTTTAGACTTAATACAAATGAACTTGATAAGATTAAAGATGATTTAGAAAATAGAATTAATGAAGTAGTTAGTGAAATATATGACACGGCAGGGGAGGAATTTAATATATTAAGTTCTAAACAAACTGGATATATATTATTTGAAAAGTTAGGGCTTCCTTATAGAAAGAAAAAAACAGATGAAAACTATAAAACAGATCATGATACTTTAATGAAATATTATGATTTAAATCCTATTATAGGGTTAATTCTTGAATATAGAAATTTATCTAAATTAATAAATACTTATATGGAAAGTTTAAAGAAGTTTGTTATGGAAGATGGTAAAATTCATACTATATTTAAACAAGCTGTTGCTAGAACTGGTAGACTTTCATGTGTAGAACCTAATTTACAAAATATTCCCATTAGAAGTGAGGAAGGTAAAAGAATTAGAAAAGCTTTCTTTCCAGAAGAAAACAATGTTCTTTTAAGTAGTGACTATTCTCAGATAGAACTTAGATTACTTGCGCATATAAGTGGGGATGAAAATTTAATTAATGCTTTTTTAAGTCATGAAGATATTCATACTAAAGTTGCAAGTGATATTTATGGAGTAGATATTAGTAATGTTACAAAAGAACAAAGAAGAAATGCTAAAGCTGTTATATTTGGTATTGTTTATGGTATAAGTGGATATGGACTATCTGAAAACTTAAGTGTTAATGCTAGTGAAGCAAAGGAATTAATTAGTAAGTATTTAACTATGTATCCTAAAGTAAAAGAATATATGGACTATATAGTTAAAGATGCTAAAGATAAAGGATATGTTAAAACTTTATTTGGAAGAAAAAGAGTAATAGAAGAACTTTCTAACACTAATTATATTATTAGAAAAAGTGGGGAGAGAATTGCTTTAAATACTGGTATACAAGGAACAGGCGCGGATATTATAAAGAAAGCAATGATAGAAATAGATAAAGAAATTACTAAGAGAAATTTAAATACTAAAATGTTAGTACAAGTTCATGATGAACTCGTATTTAGTGTACCATTTAGTGAACTAGAAGAAATGAAAACTTTAGTTAAACAAATTATGGAAAATACATATAAAATATTAGTACCACTAAAAGTAGAAATAGAGGTAGGAGATAATTGGTACGATGCTAAATAATCTCATTCCGAACTTTTCTGCATATGCAAGAAAATTCGGAATGATTTTCTTTACATTAATAGTCAAATATGTTACAATGTAAATAGAAGGGAAGATGGAATATGAAAGAAATTAATAGAGATTTTTATCTTGATAAACTCATAAAAAAAGATGGAAATGGTCAAATAAAGGTTATAACCGGGATTAGAAGATGTGGTAAATCTTATTTATTAAAAAATATATTTTATAAATATTTATTAAAACATAATGATAAAAAACATGTAATTTATATACCCTTAGATATTAAAGAAAATAAAAATCTTTTAGATGGGAATGAGTTTCTTAAGTTTGTAAAGTCATTAATTAAAGATAAGAAAAAATACTATTTACTTGTGGATGAAGTACAATTAATGGATGACTTTGTTCCAGTTTTAAACACGTTTCTTTATATGGATAATGTTGAAGTTTATGTTACTGGTTCAAATGCTAAATTACTTTCAAAAGATATTGTAACTGAATTTAGAGGCAGAGGCGATGTTGTCCATGTTTATCCTTTATCGTTTAGTGAATATTTTAAGGAGTGCGGTAAAGATAAATATGAGGCTTATGAAGAATATAGTATATATGGAGGGTTACCTTTAATCTTATCATTTGATAATGATGCTGAAAAATCTAATTATTTGAAAGATTTATTTAATGAAACTTATTTAAGAGATATCATTGAAAGAAATAATATAGAGAATTTTGAAGAATTAAATGAACTTTTAAATGTCATATCTTCACAAATTGGTTCACTAACTAATCCGCTTAAATTACAAAATAAATTTAAGAGTGAGAAGAAAATAGATATTACGGATAAAACCATTAGCACATATTTAGAATACTTTATTGATGCATTTTTAATTAATAAAGTTGAGAGATATGATGTTAAGGGTAAAAAATATATTAATTCACCTTTCAAATATTATTTTGAAGACATAGGACTTAGAAATGCAAGACTTAATTTCAGACAAATCGATAAAGGACACATAATGGAAAATATTATTTATAATGAACTTATCAGAAGAGGTTATAATGTAGATGTTGGGGTTGTGAAAGTTAACGGAAAAAATGATGATGGAAAAAGAACAGAATTATCTTATGAGGTTGATTTTGTTTGTAATCAAGGAAGTAGGAAAATATATATTCAGTCTGCATATGATATGAATAGTGATGAAAAAAGTTTGCAAGAAAGGAAGTCTTTAATTAACATAGATGATTCATTTAAAAAAATAATAATTGTAAAAGATGCAGGGAAACCAACGGTAGATGATTATGGAATCATAACTATGGGAATATATTATTTTCTAGAAAATGAAGAAAGTTTAAATGTTTTCTAAACAATTTTATTCCAAATTTTCCTGCATATTGAGGAAATTTCGGAATGGTTAGTAAGGAGGAATTATGCAAAGTAAGGTATTATTTAGAAGTTTAATTATTAATATAATTTTAACTTCTTTTAAATTTATAGGTGGAATAATAAGTAACTCTAAAACTCTTCTTTCAGATGCAGTTCATTCTTTGAGCGATACTTCTACTGATTTTATTGGTATTATTGGAAGTAAACTATCTAATAAAAAACCTGATTTAAATCACCCTTATGGTCATGGAAGAGTAGAATATTTAACTAGTATAGTTATGAGTATATTTATTATTTCTTTAGGTATAGGCATAATTATATCTTCATTTGGTTCTAAAAATAAAGTTACTAATATATTTGGTCTAATTATTTTAATTCTTACTATTGTTTTTAAATATTTACTTTCTAAATATTTATTAAGAAAAGGAAGAGAACTTAAAAGTAATATTATTTTAACTAATGCTTATGAAAGTAAAGTAGATATGTATAACTCACTTATAGCTTTTATCTTTGTTTTATTATCTTTGATAGGTAAAAGCAAAGCATTTATATATGCAGATATGATAGGATCAATATTAATAGCTTTATTTATTATTAAAATAGGTATAAGTATTTTTATAGAAAATATTAAAAGTATACTTGGAGAAAGAGAACTTGATGAAAATATTATTAATAAAGTAAAAGATATTGTTAATGAGAATAATGTTAAAATAAGAAGAATTACTCTTTTAAAATATGGATATTATTATGAAGCTACTATAGATTTATTATATAATGAAGATGCTTTACTTAAAGATGTATATAAAATAGAAAAGAAAATAAAAAATAATCTAAAGAAAAGTGATCTTTGTATTAGATACGTGACAGTAAATTTTAAACCTAAAAAAGTAAAAGAACATACTAAACTATAATAGTATGTTCTTTTATTTCTTTATTAAATATTTCCTCATTATTTGTAATAATACTATATAAATAAGTTACTTTTAATTCATTATCCATAATATCTTTTTCAAACCTATTTACTACTTTAATATTTATCTCTTTTTTAATACTAGAATAATATTCTTTACCTTTTTTAGTCATTCCAAGTATTTTAATATAATTTAAATCATTTGATTTGTTTTCTTTAGTAAAACCTGTAAATATATTTATTAATATTCTATTAACTTTATTAATAGTAACTCTCTTATTAGTTATATATTTAACTAAATCATCATAGTTATTTGTTTTTATAATTCCTTCATATATTCTATTTTCTATTCCTTCATTTACTAAATGATATTTATTAAGAAAGTTTTTTTCACTTATTACTTTATATTTAATTAATGAAAATAACTTATCATAATCAATATTTTCTATGTACTTTAAAGTATTTTTAGGTACATATTTATCTATGTTTTTTCCTTCTTTTAAAAGACTTCTTATTTCGTAAGCGCTTATAATATCTTTAGAAAGATTATTATTTTTAAAATGATTTGTTCTTTTTATTATAAATGGTTTTATATTATATTTATTTTTAATTATCTCTTTAATATAACTTACTGCTAAAATATCATTACTTTGTTTTATAGAAACTTTAGTTAAGTCATAAATGCTTTTACCTAAACTAGTAGGGTAGTTGCACCCCATATTCATATATTTCTTAACTAAACTATCAAACTCCTTGTTATTTATTTGGACGCTACTTGCTTTTTTGAGTTTTTCTAAATCACTTGTTTCACTACCAAAAACCAAAGTGTTTATTTTAAATTCATTTAACATCTTAAGCGCCGCATAACTAAATGTATCACTTGACTGATTACCAAATAGAAAAGGTATTTCTAAAACTATGTCTATACCATTTTCTAAAGCAAGTTTAGTTTTATTCCATTTGTTAATAGTGCTTACCTCTCCTCTCATGGTGTAGTTTCCACTCATAGCAATTATTATTATGCTATCTGGGAAAAGTTCTTTTATTTTATTTATTTGATATAAGTGTCCATTATGAAATGGATTATACTCAGTAACTATTCCGATTATTTCTTTCACTTTTCTTCACCAAGTATTATTTTACTAAAATTTTATATTTAAAGCAAATAAATCATTTAAAAATAGATATAAGTATGATATAATGTTTAAGAAGGGAAGGATAAGGTATGATAGATATTACTCCTTTAAAAAATGAGTCAAAAGAAAAAATAGAATTTGATGAAAATTTAGAGTATACTAGTGATGATTTAAAGAATACTAGTATTAAAAGACTAGAAAATGTTAATGCTAAAGGATCTATCAGTAGAGTAAGTGATGATGTATATCATTTAGAACTTACAATACAAGGAAATATGGTTCTTGTATGCGCTAGGAGTTTAGAAGAAGTAAATTATCCTATTAATATTTTCATAGATAAAAATGTAAGTGAAAATGTAATTCCTGACGAAAAACAAATATTTTTTCAAAATTCTCTTGATATTTTTGGAATTGTATGGGAAAATATTGTATTGGAAGTTCCACTTCGCGTGGTTAAAGAGGGTGCCCAGTTTTTAAAAGAAGGAAATGGATGGAGCCTCTTAGATGAAAACGAAAGTACTAGTAGTTCCCCATTTAGTGAACTAGGTAGTATGTTAGATATGGAGGGAAAAAGATGAAACTAGATTTACAATTATTTGCAGTACCTGCAAGAAGAACAAGTAAAACAGCTAAAAGAGCAAGAAGAACTCATTTAAAGAAAGAAGCTCCAACTGTTGTTACATGTCCTAATTGTGGAGAAGCTTTAATGCCACACCGTGCTTGTACAAAATGTGGATTTTACAAAGGTAAAGAAGTTATTAAAAAAGCTGAAAAATAAATTTTCAGTATTTTTTTTGACAAATATTTTATTATTCATAAGTTATAATCATACCAAGGAGATCATTATGAATAAAAAATATTTATTAATTGTTATTTTAATTGCTTCTTTATTTTCATTTTTAATATTTAAAAAATATAAAAGTAAAAATGAAACCATACCAAGTTATTATATACTTCAAATTGGTGCTTATAAAAACTATGATAGTGTAAATAAAATAACTAAAAAGTATGATAATTATATTGTTAAAGAGGAAGAAGAACTTTTTAAAGTATTTATTGGTGTTACTAAAAGTAATGAAGTATATGATAAATTAATTAATTTATATGGTGTTCAAAGTAATAACTTTAAAAAGAAAATTAAAATTAAAGATAAAAATTTTAGTAATAAAATAGATAAATATGATGAATTAATTAAGAAATTAGAAAATAAAAATGAAGTAGATTTAATTATGAAAGCACAGTTAAAAGAGTTAGATAAAATCTTAAAATAGCAAGTGCAATATAAAGTACTTGATATTATTTAATATAAATGATATAATGTATACATGAAGAGATACTTCATATAATATTAAAGGACAAACAAAAAGAGTATCACCTAGCTTAGCTCGTTAAGTATTCACTCAGTCCAATTTTGAATTGGTGAACACCAGATCAAGTTGATTTGGTGTTCGCTTTTTTATGAAAGAGTATAAAGTAAGGAAAAGGAGTAAGAAAAAATAAAAAGTCTTAAGTGGTATATCAATTTTAAAAATTGCCATGCATTAGTGCTAAAAAAATACATTGTTTAACAAATACTTGACATCTTGTACTTTATATGGTATAATTTTAATTGTTTAAGGGGGAAAATATATGACATTTAGAGAAAAATTATATTATGTTGCACTTACTGAATACTTAATTAATAAAAAGGATAGAGTTGCTATTGATGAAAATACAACTGTATTTGTTGGAGCTAAAAGGGGTATTTATAATTTTCAATCAGGATATGACATTCCATCAATTGATTTTAATGTTTCAATTTTGTATAAAGGAGAAAATGTTTATACAGCATGGTACCAAAAAATATATGAAGATATAGATGCTTTACGTGCAAGTGATCCTGAAAAAATTAAAGCTTTCATTAATAAGAAAGATCTTTATGGTAACTTATATATACCATATCCTGGTCCTTATTCTAGAGTAAACATATCAGAGTTAAGTATCTTAAATCCTAAAAAATTAGTAAGAAATAGTATTAGTAATCAATATAATAAAATAAAATAAGCAAGAACTTGCTTTTTTATTTTGGTTAGTTTATAATAAATACTCATAAAGGGAGGAATGTATATGAGTAAAGCTTTATATATAAAAAGAGACTATTATACAGTGTATGATAATGATTATACTGTAAAAACAACTCTATATGATGATGGAAAAGTTCGCATAGAGGTTATTAGCAATAAAGAAGTACCAGTTGAGTTAGCAATAACTACTAATGATGATACTAAAGAATTTGCTTTAAAGTTAAAAAAATAAGGAGGTATAGTATGTCTAATATTGATTTAAATAATTTTCCGGGTTTTATACTTAATAAATTAAATATAATAGGTGAACTTATTGGAGTGTCTTATTTTGATTTAAGTACACTTGAAGTAAATGATAAATTTCTAAATGTAGATATTCTTTTTATGGGTGAAAAAAAGAGAGTTACATCCATTATAACAAGTGATACAATTTCTATTGTTGTAGCAAATAAAGAAAATCAAATTTATTCTGTTCATTTAATTAAAATTAATAATGATATTGCGCTTAAAATAAAAAGTGTAAACAATACTATTGAAAGATCATATTATAAAATAAATGTTAGTTTATTAAATGGTGCATTCACACCAGTTAATGAAGATGAATTTACTTTAAAATATGAAAAAAAGTAGATAATTTATCTACTTAAAATAGTAATTATTCCTCCACCTATAAAGAATAAAAGAATAATTATAGTGACTATCCAAACTAATACTCTAAGTATTTTTTGCTTAGTCTTTTTTTTCATTTTTACTTCACCAATAAAATTATATAATATTTTGAATAAAATTTAAAGAGGCTTAATATAATTTAGTATGAAAAAATTAATAAATGATAAAATAATTAAAATAGCAAGCATCTTACTAGTACTTGGAATATTATCTGGAGTAGTTTTTCTTTTGATAACTTCATCTTTAGATAAAATGATTATTAAAGATGAAATTAATTCTTACATTAGTGGTTTTGATAATAAAATAAGTATATATTCTTTTTTAACTAGTTTTAAGTATAATATTATTTACTTTATAATTATTACTATAAGTGGAATACTTTATTTATTTAGCCCTTTAATAATATTTGTTAATTATTATAAGGGACTTCAAATAGGATTTTTAATGTCTAGTATAATACTTACATTTAAATCTAAAGGTATTTTACTTATGTTAGTTAGTTTATTTCCTCATATTATATTTATGTCTATTAGTATAATTATTTATTCGTCAATAATGCTTAATATTAGTTATAAATTAATGAAAGCCACTTACAATGAAGAAAGTATTAATTTAAAGATATTTGTTAAAAAAGTACTCTTATTATTTTTAATAGGAATTGTTATATCTTTAGTAGGAACTTTACTTGAAGTATTTGTAAATGCTTATTTAGTTAGATTAGTTATTTAAGAGCCTTAAAGGTTCTTTATTTTTGGATAAAATTATGTACGGAATAGTTGACTTTTTAGTGAAAATAGTATAAAATAAAGAACTAATTTAAGGGGGATGTTTTATGCATGTTACAATACCAAGTTATGAAGAAATGACTAAATTGCGAATAGCAGCAAAATATTATGCTAAAGTAACAGATTACACTTTAATAAATGAAGCAATATGTTCAGATGATGGCGAATTTCATGGTGAATATTGGACTAAAGACTCTCATTCATCTGGTGGAGCTGTTTATTGTACACCAAATTGGGATGAGGCTACTGTCACTTATGCTACTGAAGAATGGATAGGCGTTAGACCAATTTTAGAAGGAGCTAGTATTAGTAATTTTACTAAAGATGAAGATGATGCTCATGTAACTTTTTATTTAGAATATCCACAGGATGCTGCACCTGGATTATTACAGCAAGAATTAGAAGCTGCCTATATAGCTAATATTTTAAAAAGTGAAGAACTACCAATAAATGATACTTTGACAGCTGAAATAAGTATAAATCCTAATCATATTGTTTATTATTATAAAGGTAAAAAATATGTAAGAGAAGTTGTTAAGCTGGAAACTACATTACCTAACGGGGAGACATACGAAAAAGGTGAAATCGTATGGATAGAAATAAAACCTATTAAATGGGTGCGTTTAGATAATAATAGACTTTTAAGTGATAAAATTTTATTTACTGGTGTTAAGTTTGATGTTAATAATAGTTATAATGGAGATTTTTCTAAAACATTAATGCATAAATATTTAAATGAATATTTTTTAGAAGATATTAAACATTTTAGTAATGTAGAAACTAAAGATAAAAGTATTTCTAAATTACCTGAAAAAGTAAATCCATACAACTTTAACTTCGATAAAGTAAGTGAAGAAGAAATAATTAAAGGTGCTTTACTTAGCGATATACCTGTATTCTTACACGGTGCAAGTGGTGATGGTAAATCACAGAGAGTTAAACAGTTTGACGAAGATGCAACTATTATATACTTAAGAAATAGTTCTATGGAAAGTTTTAATGGTAAAAGTGTATACAATAGTAACACTGGAGAAATGATAGATGTTATGCCTTCATGGCTAAAGAAAGTATATGAAAAATGTGAGATAGAACCAAATAAACTTCATATAGTATTCTTTGATGAAATAAATAATGCATCAAATGTAATACAAGGAATGGCTTTCAATGTAGTACTTAATAAAGAAGTAAATGGAATATGGAAACTACCAGAGAATGCTAGGATAGTAGCAGCTGGAAATGAAACTAAAGATAGTTTAAGTGCTGAAGAATTATCAGAGCCTCTATTTAATAGATTTGCTCATGTATATATAAATACTACTACTGAAAGCTGGCTCAAATGGGCTAGTACACCAAATGAAAGTTATGAAAGATTAGATAATACAAAAGTAATTAATGAATATAAAATACATCCTAGTATATATGCTTATATTTCATATAAATCATATATGAAAAAGCCAGTATTAAGAACAAAATATAATGGTGTAACTCCAAATGCAGATCCAAGAAAATGGGAAATGGCTTCTAAAGTTTTATATGCAACTGGTAAACCCGATATGCTCCGTAGCTTAGTTGGTAAAGAACTTGCTAATGATTTTATGGAATTTACTAAAAAAGAAGTAATAACTGTAGAAGATGTGGTAAACCACAACTATGATATAAATTCTATAAATGAAATGAATATATCAGAAAAGTATAACTTAGCAGTTGGTTTATCTGTAGTAGATAAAGAAAACTTAGAAATAGTTAGAGACTTTGTATATAATGTAGGTAAAGAAATAGGTGCAACATTTGATACTTTATGGGCTCATGGAAATGAAGATAGACTAGAGTATTTACTTGAAATAGGTGGCAAGAAACAAGAACTCGATTTTACTTTTTTAGATGGAGAAAACTTAGATAAAATTGAACCACTTAAGAAAAGAGGCTTAGAAGCCCAAGCTACTGATTTTGCAATTTGTTTAGGTCAAAGACAAGATTATAATCTCATTGTCAGAGGAGATTACTGGACATTAACTAATGCTGGAATAAGAAAATGTTATGGTAAACCAGAAGATTATATTAAAGTCATATTAAATACTGGAAAAGTAGAAACCACATTTATAACTAATAGTAAAATTGGTGCAAGGCCATTTTTAGCTAATATATCTAATTATGACTTATCTAAGTTAATGACTGACCAATATGAAACAGATGATGGTTTAAAATTTGTAACATTAGGAGAATATCCTCAAACTGTGGTAGTAAAAAATTGTCAAAGTGAACTTGAAAATTTATATAAAAATAATAAGCTTGCTTTAACTTATAACTATTATACTATTTATAATAAAAATTTAAAAAAATGCAAATTGCCGGAATATATTTATGAAGGAAAAAAATATGTAAGAGTTAATCCGAATTTTAGTAATGAACGTTATAGTCTTGCTACTTTATCTGATGGTAAAGACTACTCCGGAAAATATCCTATTTGGATAGAGGTTGAACCTATTAAATGGTTTGTATTTGAAAATGAAAACAAACAAACTTGCTTATTAAGTAGAGATATTTTGTTTTCGGGAGTACCTTTTAGTACTAAAAAAATATATGATGAAGATTTTAAAAATACATTTATCAAAAAGTTTATGGATGAAGAATTTTCTAAAGACATATTAAGAGGACAAACTTTTGCAAAAAATGATCAAAATGTAAAAGTATTAAAAAAATAGAAAGGAAATAATTATGTATATAACATTATTAGACCAAGTTTCATGTACAAATGAAATAAAAAAGAATGGACGTGTTTTAACTGATTTTGCCATTTTGACTGGTGGTTGTAACTGGGATAGAACGAGCACATTTACTGGTGCAGGACCTAAAAAAGGAAGTTTTTGGACTAAAACCGGTTTTGATGGCGAAGGTTTCATAGTAACTGAGTATGGAACATTTCGTTCATCACCCTCTGACAGTGGTGGAATAAAACCGGTTATAGTTAATGATAAATTATTTACAATTGGCAAAAATTATATCAATGGCGAAGAAGCAAACTTATTTATGAATAAGAATAATAATCATGAGTTGGAGTATGGTTATTATCCTCAAAATGTCGCACATAATCAAAATAAGTTAGAAGAAGAATATAGCCATAATAATTTAAAAAAGACTGGAAAAGTTTACCACTATGGTAAAAGAACTTTTGAAGAATATGAATGCGAAGGATATAAATATATTAGATTTACCATTGATCAGCAATCATTTAAATATGCGATTAATTCTTATCTTACTTTGAGTGATGGCAATAAATATAGTGATGGTACAGTTGTTTGGATTAAAGTAGAACCTATTAGTTGGCTTCTTTGTGGCAACTATAGTGCTGTAAGTGAAAAGATATTATTTGGTATGGAATTAGATAAGAAGAAAATAAAGTATGATGGTAATTTTGAAAATACAACTCTTTATAAATATTTAAATAATACTTTTAAAAATGATATTACTGATAATATTTTAAACCAAAAGATATCATTTAGTATTCCAAATGAAAAAATCATTAAGAAACTTAAAAAAGTAAATCCATATAATTTTAACTTCGATAAAGTAAGTGAAGAAGAAATAATTAAAGGTGCTTTACTTAGTGATATACCAGTATTCTTGCACGGTGCAAGTGGAGATGGTAAATCACAAAGAGTTAAACAGTTTGACGAAGATGCAACTATTATATACTTAAGAAATAGTTCTATGGAAAGTTTTAATGGTAAAAGTGTATACAATAGTAACACTGGAGAAATGATAGATGTTATGCCTTCATGGCTAAAGAAAGTATATGAAAAATGTGAGATAGAACCAAATAAACTTCATATAGTATTCTTTGATGAAATAAATAATGCATCAAATGTAATACAAGGAATGGCTTTCAATGTAGTACTTAATAAAGAAGTAAATGGAATATGGAAACTACCAGAGAATGCTAGGATAGTAGCAGCTGGAAATGAAACTAAAGATAGTTTAAGTGCTGAAGAATTATCAGAGCCTCTATTTAATAGATTTGCTCATGTATATATAAATACTACTACTGAAAGCTGGCTCAAATGGGCTAGTACACCAAATGAAAGTTATGAAAGATTAGATAATACAAAAGTAATTAATGAATATAAAATACATCCTAGTATATATGCTTATATTTCATATAAATCATATATGAAAAAGCCAGTATTAAGAACAAAATATAATGGTGTAACTCCAAATGCAGATCCAAGAAAATGGGAAATGGCTTCTAAAGTTTTATATGCAACTGGTAAACCCGATATGCTCCGTAGCTTAGTTGGTAAAGAACTTGCTAATGATTTTATGGAATTTACTAAAAAAGAAGTAATAACTGTAGAAGATGTGGTAAACCACAACTATGATATAAATTCTATAAATGAAATGAATATATCAGAAAAGTATAACTTAGCAGTTGGTTTATCTGTAGTAGATAAAGAAAACTTAGAAATAGTTAGAGACTTTGTATATAATGTAGGCAAAGAAATAGGTGCAACATTTGATACTTTATGGGCTCACGGAAGTGAAGATAGACTAGAGTATTTACTTGAAATAGGAAGTAAGAAACAAACTAAAAAATCTTCTTCTGTTAAAGAGAATACTGAGAAACTTGATTTTACTTTATTAGACTATAGTAACTTGAGCGAAATAGAGTTAAATTATTTACTCGCAGAGGTAACTGATTTTTCAGTTTGTTTAGGTGCTAAACAAATAGGAACTAATATGAATAAAAATGAAAATGGTAATTATTGGATATTTGGTAATAATAAAAAAGAAGTTAAACTTATAGATCGTGATGGAGTATGTGAAGGAGTTAACTTAACTGAGATACACAGTGTAAGACCACTTTTAACTAATGCATCTAACTTACCTTACACTATAAAAGAAATTGATGGAACATCAAAACTATCTACAGTAGAATTTGGTGAATACCCACAAATGGTTCCTTCATCACTTACACAGGATAGACTTAAAACTAAATATGAAAAAAATGAACTTGAATTAACAGGTAACCATTATTCAGTTTATAAACTTACTAAAATTGATAAAAATAGCAATTATTTCTTTGAAATAATTGAATTAGAAGAATATAAGCATAACAATAAGAGATACATAAGAATGGAAGCAAACTTTGCATCAAGTTACTCATATTTATCTGATGATTATCATCATTATACAGGTGAACCTGTTTGGATAGAAGTAGAGCCTATTAAGTGGTATTTATATAAAAATAACGAAGGGCAAGATTGCTTACTAAGTAAAGATTTATTATTTTCAGGAGTGCCTTTTAGTGCTAAAGAAATATATGATGGAGATTTTAAAAAGACATTTGTAAAGAAATTTATGGATGAATGCTTTTCTAAAGATATATTAAGAGGAAAAACTTTAGAAGAGAATAATAGTTTAAAACTTATTAAGAAGTTTTAATAAAAAGGAAGGATTTTAATATGAATAAAGAAAAATTAGAAATGTTAAATGAATATTTAAAAAATACTAATATGCCTATTTTAGTAGAAGATGTACCAAGTGACTTATTTAGTGAATATATAACTCTTCCATCAAACGTAAGTGTTGGACAGTTAGTTGGACATTTTGAAAATACTAAATTCTTACCACCTAGTTGGTTTACAGAATTAGTTAAAAAGTGCGAAGAAAATAAAGGAATATTAGTTATTACTGATATTAATAAGATTAATAAATATGATCAAGGTAAATTTGTTGAAATTTTAAAGTATAGACAAGTTTCTACTTTTAAACTACCTGAAGAAGTTCATATTATATTGACTGCTAGTAATTTAAAAGAAAAAGAAATGAACGAGGAAGTATATAGTTTACTTGTTCATATTTAGGAGATGTTTATCATGAATAATATGGAAAATATTAAAAGAAAATTATTAATTAAATATCCTTCTTTTGGCCCTATCATAGCTAATACGAAAATAATAGAAAATAATAATTGTCTATCTAATGGAATTCCAACTGCTGCAACTGATGGAGAAAACATTTATTATCATAAAGATATATTAAAACAAAGTGAAGATAAGTTATTATTTTATCTTTCTCATGAAGTTTCTCATATAGCTTTTGATCATATTTATAGAAGCGAAAATAAAGATAAAGAAATTTGGAATATAGCTACAGATGCTGTTATTAATGCATTTCTTAAAAAAGATGGTTTAACTTTATGTGATGGTGTAATAGACATGCCTGAAGCAATTAACTATGATGCAGAAGAACTATATAACATTTTACTAAAGAAGAAAAACGAAAGTAGTAAGAATAATTCTAATGATCAAAATGGAAATAGTGCCTCTTCTAATCAAAATGAAAATAAAGGACATGATAGCCATGAGATGTGGGAAGACAAAGTAAAAGAGAAAAATAGTAAACAAAATGGCTCTTCTAATAATCAAGGTAGTAAAAGCGATAATTCTAACCAAAATGGAAATGGAAGTAATCAAAGTAATCAAGATGAAAAAGATAAATCAAATAATCAAGGTGGTTCTTCTAACGGTCAGGACAAAAAGGATGATAACTCTAACCAAAATGGAAATGAAAATAATCAAAGTAATCAAGATGAAAAAGATAAATCAAATAATCAAGATGGCTCTTCTAATAATCAAGTTAATAAAAGCGATAACTCTAAGCAAAATGAAAGTGGAAGTAATCAAAATAAAAAAGATGACTTAAATAGCAAAAGTAATACCGATAAAAGAAGAAGTAATGTGGATAATAAAGATGGAAAGAGTGACGCTAATAATGAAAAGAATAGTAAAGTAAAAGAAAATATTGAAAGAAATAAGAGAATGGGTGAAAGAAAAGTCTTCGAACAAAACAGAATAGAAAGAAAGAAACAACTAGAAGAGTTAAGAGATAATCTTGCTAAACAAATGACCGGGGCAGGAACTAGTACTGATGAAAGTAATTTAAAAGTAGAAGATATAGGAGTAGCAAAGCCTTTAATAAGGTGGAGAAGACTTCTTAAAGAGAATATTAATTTTAATGTAGATTGGTCTTATAAAAATGCTACTATTGAAGATGGAGTTTTAACTTCTCATTTAGAGTATTTACCTAGTCCTTTAACTGAAATATTGCTTGATACAAGCGGCTCTATTAGCGAGACATTACTTAAAAACTTTTTAAGAGAATGTAAGAATATACTTATGACTTCTAAAGTAAAAGCAGGATGTTTTGATACTAAGTTTTATGGTTTTTATCCTATTAGAAACTTAAATGATATAGATAATATGCCTTTTAAAGGCGGAGGTGGAACTGACTTTGATGTTGCAGTAAATGCTTTTAGTAAAAGAGTTGAAAATAAAATTATATTTACAGATGGATGTGCACCTTTACCAGAAAAATATTTAGATGCTATTTGGGTTGTATTTGGAAGATACGCGTTTTATCCTAAAGGTGGTAAAGTTATTTATATAAATGAAGAAGAATTAAAAAGACTTGAGTTAAGGAGGTAAAGTCATGGAAATTACATTACTTGATAAAAATGACTGTTCTAAAAATATAGATGGTTTGTTTAACAACGATTTATTTAATAGTATTGGTGTTGATTCTCGTGTTACAGACTTTGCTTTTTTAACAGGAACAGAAGTTGAAGATGTCTTAGTTGACCTTAAATACGGAAATTTTTTTACTAAATCACTTGGTACTACTACTAGTATGGCTTATAAGAAAATTCAAGGTGTTTCAGCGTATAACAGTAACTTTAATTATTTACATGTTTTAAACCCGTTAAAAGAAGCAGGTGTAAGACCTTTATTAATATCTGAAGATAAAAAATTCGAGTTTAAGCCTTTCATTGCAGCAAATATTTACTGTACATATTTTGGTACATATCCTCAAGACGTTGCAACTAATCAAGATGAACTTGAAGTGAAATATCAAAATGGTAATTTAAAGAAAACAGAAAAACACCATATGCACGTAACTACACTTGATAATGGAAGTATTGTAACTACAAAATATGAAGAATATACATACATAGGTAAAGTATATATAAGAATGATTATAGATAAAAACCTTATTAATATTTTTGATGAATTAACTGAAGATTATGTTGTGTTATCTGATGGAAATAAGTATAAGTTTGGTTCTCCTGTTTGGATAGAAGTTGAACCGATTAAATGGTTTAAACTTGATGATAAAAGATTAATTAGTGAAAAAATATTATTTTCAAAAAGATTTAATAATAATATAAATTATCAAGGTGACTTTGAAGCAACTATTTTATATAATTATTTGAATACAAGTTTTAAAAAAGAAATTACAGATGGCTTTTTAGCACAAGAAGTGACTAATAATATTAATGAAATGGCTCCTAAAAAAGTTAAAAAAATTAATCCATATAATTTTAACTTTGATAAAGTTAGTGAAGAAGAAATAATTAAAGGTGCTTTACTTAGTGATATACCAGTATTCTTACACGGTGCAAGTGGTGATGGTAAATCACAGAGAGTTAAACAGTTTGACGAAGATGCAACTATTATATACTTAAGAAATAGTTCTA
>OLGM01000680.1_pt1 | contig 19515 bp, 18 predicted proteins | sample 1606001 | NCBI WGS metagenome assembly OLGM01 (sample SAMN03283294) | human gut metagenome | biome: human-associated habitat; material: feces | host: Homo sapiens | place: Peru | collected 2012
GGCTCGCCAGTGGCTCCCCTATCAGGGGAGCTGTCGAGCCGTAGGCGAGACTGAGAGGTTTGTTTCGGCAATAGCGTCGTGTGTGCGAGCTGTCACCGAAGGTGACTGAGAGGTTAAGAATTGCTTCCCTGCAAAGCGCTCTGCAGCACCGCCGCAAAGCTTTCCAGCGATTTGCGGAGCTGAACGAAGGAATCTACCTCTTCGTCGCTCATCCGGGAGGTGGGCGCGACAACGGCGGTCTCCGCCGCCGTGACGGTCCCGCTCAGAGAGATGGTCACACTGTGCTCTGGGATGGTCAGCAGGACGTGGAGCGGGGTGGTCTTGGCGAACAGCTCTTTCATCGGAAGACCGAAGATCAGCGTGATGTCGCTGGACGACGGCACTTCATAATAAGTATAGCCGTCCAAAGCCCCGTCGGGCGTCACCTTTTGGAGTGCGCCCAGCGCGAGCGAAAAGCCGGTCATGTCCTGCATCTCGACGGCAGAAAGCTCTGTGCCCAGCACAGAAGCCAGCTGGGTCTGCGAGATGTAGCTGCCCATGCTCCAGCTGGGAAGCACCAAGCTGGCCAGCGGGGCGGCATCTACGATCTGCCCGCGCAGATAGGTGTAGAGCTGTCCGGCGTCGTAGAGCGTCTCGTTGGAATCGATGTAAATGTGAGTGAAGTCGTTCCCGCGCTGGGACGCGAGCGCGACCTGAAATTTTCCGGGAGCATACTGTCCGGAGACTGTGCCCTGCGTTGCGCCGACCTTTTCCAGCACGCCGTACAGCGCGGGCGTTTCGGCGCTGGTGGACTGGACTTGATAGGAGAAGCTGAACGAAGCGCCCGCCTGAAGGGACTTGACCTTGTGGTTCAGCAGGGCGAACAGCGTCCCGCCCGCCGCAAGGAAGAGCGCAAGAACGCAGAGGACGATGATAAGGGCGGCACGGCCCCGCTTTTGGGATCTTGAAGCTGTCATGGCTGGACCTCCTGTGTGGAATAACATGTGTTCAAAACGGCATCAAACGGATGCTGGTGAGGAAATTTCTGGCCGCTGCGGCGGGCGTCAGCGGGCACAGGCGTGCACAAAAGCGTCGAACAGCCCCTGCATGGCGGGGTCCATCTCGCTGAGCCACTCCGGATGCCACTGAACGCCAAGGCAGAACCGGGCGTCCGGCTTCTCGATGGCCTCCACGATGCCGTCCTCGCTCAGAGCCGCGAGAGTCAGGCCGTGGGCGATGTGGTCCACGGCCTGATGATGCTGGCTGTTGACCAGAACCGTATCCTGCCCCAGAATGTGGGAGAGCAGCGTTCCGCGCCGGACCGTGACGGTGTGGACCTTTCCCCAGTGGTCGTTGTGGGGGACATGTGCGAACGGCTTGATGTCCTGATACAGGTCGCCGCCCAGCACGACGTTCATCACCTGAATGCCCCGGCAGATGGCGAGAACGGGCTTGTCGGCGGCCAGAAAAGCCCGCAGGAGCGGCGGTTCAGCGGTGTCCCGCAGAAGATTCGGTTCGCCGCAGGCGGGAATGCGCTCCTGCCCGTAGAACTTCGGGTCCATGTCGCCGCCGCCGGGGAGCAGCAGACCGTCACAGGTCAGCGCTTCCTGCACGGCGCGTTCGGGGTCGGCCAGATCGATCCAGCGGACCTCTGCGCCCGCGCGGGCGAGGCTTTCGGGGTATTTGGACTGTGCCACGGTCAGCTCCGGGTCGGTGCTCATCCGCGGCATGGCGATCGTGATTTTTGACATCTTGCAAGACCTCACTTCCAGCCGCCGTTCCATGCGGACGTGAAGCCCGCCGTTTGACGGCAAATGAAATAACTGCGCCGATCACTTTCCTTTCGGGAGAGCGGACGCCGAGAGGGGGAATAAAACAAAAACCCGGAACCATCGGTTCCGGGCATTTTGGCGGAAAGATGGGGATTCGAACCCCAGAACGCTTTTGACACGTTACACGATTTCCAGTCGTGCGCCTTAGACCAACTCAGCCATCTTTCCACATCTTCAGTTCTCAGTGCTTTGGGCCGTGGCCCTCAGCGCTCCACTATAATACCTGAAAGAAGCACTTTTGTCAAGGATTTTTTCAAAAAAATTTGAAAAAATTCAAAAATGACGCAGGAACGCTGTATGAAATTGCGGGCGGGAGCGGGAAGCCCCGAAAAGCCCTTGACGCGGGCAGAAAAGCGGACTATGATGAGGGCAGAGAGTGCGCGGGATCATAGGACCCGCGAGGAATTGAAAGCGAACAGGAGGAAAATCGTTATGAATTATTCCGATGTTTTGAACAACGCACGACAGTGCATCGGTCAGTACTGCAAGGCTTGCCCGGTGTGCAACGGCGTGGCCTGCAAGAACCAGATCCCCGGCCCCGGCGCAAAGGGCGTGGGCGATACGGCCATCCGAAATTATAATAAGTGGGCAGAGATCCGGGTCAATATGGATACTCTGTGCGAAAACGGCACGCCCGATACCCATGTGGAGCTGTTCGGCAAGCAGTTCAAGTATCCGTTCTTTGCGGGTCCGGTGGGCGCGGTGAACCTCCACTATTCCGATGCCTATACGGATATGACCTATAATGATGTTCTGGTGCGGGCTTGTGCGGAAAACGGCATCGCGGCCTTTACCGGCGACGGTACGAACCCGGACGTCATGACCATGGCCACCAAGGCCATCGGGGCCGCAAACGGCTGCGGTGTGCCCACCATCAAGCCGTGGAACATTGACACCATCAAGACCAAGATGGAACAGGCCAAGGAGAGCGGCTGCTTTGCGGTCGCGATGGATGTGGACGCCGCCGGTCTGCCCTTCCTGAAGAACATGACGCCCCCGGCGGGCAGCAAGAGCGTGGACGAGCTGAAAGAGATCGTCGCGCTGGCGGGCCGTCCCTTCATCGTGAAGGGCGTCATGACGGTCAAGGGTGCGCTCAAGGCGAAGGAAGCCGATGCAGCGGCCATCGTCGTTTCGAACCACGGCGGCCGCGTGCTGGACCAGTGCCCCGCCACGGCAGAGGTCCTGCCCGAGATCGCAGACGCTCTCAAGGGCAGCGGCGTGAAGGTCCTCGTGGACGGCGGCATCCGTTCCGGCGTCGATGTGTTCAAGGCGCTGGCGCTGGGCGCAGACGGCGTACTCATCTGCCGTCCGTTCGTCACGGCTGTCTATGGCGGCGGCGAAGAGGGCGTTCAGTGCTACATCGAGAAGATCGCCGGCGAGCTGGCCGATACGATGCAGATGTGCGGTGCACACAGCTTGAGCGAGATTACCAGAGAGATGGTAAGAATCTAAAAAAGAAAACACCCTCAGATCGGGCGGTGTGCCATATGGCACAGACGCTGTTCCGATCTGGGGGTGTTTTTGATGTGCGATACTGATAGGAAATCAGTCGTTATCTGAAAAGTAATCGCTGTCGATCCGTTTGATGAAGTAGGCTTTTTGTGTGGAAACCCCTACGCCGTGTTCTATCATCAATTCAGCCAGCTTTTTGCCATCAACAAGAATGATATGTTGAGCGTTGGCGTATTCCTTGGCTTTTGGTGAAAATTTTGCAGTCGTAATAAAAAGCCCTTTTTCGATTTTGGGCGGTCCCATCATGGCCCCGGCAAATTTCTGGATTTCAGGCTTTGTAATCGTGGTATCGGACTTCCAACGTTTTGCCTGAATGTAGATTAAATTGAAACCAAGCTTATCTTCATGAATAATGCCATCGATGCCATCATCTCCGCTGTATTTTGTGACGAAGCCTTCACCATAATTCATGGCTTTCATTAAATCGACTACAAGTTGTTCAAAAAATGCGGGAGATTGATTTAAGATTTCAGTTAGCAGATCATCGGAAAGTTGGTCATTGATGAGAGAATAAACACGTTCAAGTGTTTCTTGTGGAGTTTCAGGAAGATCATCTTGAAAGGTCATTTGCTCCAAAGGAACTGATGCCGAAGAATTGCCAGCATATTTGTGCTGGTAGAATTCCCGAAAATCAGGAGACTTTTGTGTAAGCAAATCGTTTGTGATAGGAGTACCACTTTTCAATAATTCTTTTCCGGAATCGGTAATTTGGAGATAGCTGCGCTGGGGAGAGTCAACCATCCCGGCTCGTTTCAGATAATACCTTGCCCATCCGACGCGGTCGAAAAACACAGTTCTTTTAGCATTGCTCGAGAGCGTTTTTGAAAGTTCAGATTCAGTTAGGTGGAGAGTCTCTGCAATGGTATTTCGAACTTCTTTTATAGAGTGAGAATTTCCGTCTTGTAGGATTGTAAGCAGCAATTCATAAAGTTCATTGTACTTTGGGATAGCCATAAAAATACCCCTTTGAAGTTTCTTTTACTTCAGCGTTCCATCCAGCACCTGACCATAGTACCACGGTTTCGGGGCGTGGAAGGTCTTGCCGGAAAGATCGGCGAAATCGGGCTGGGTGAAGCGGGGGAGGACCAGCTCCCACGCGCAGAGGGCCTGATATTTGAGCTTCAGCTCGCGGTTGGCGGAGTTGTTGCCGTACTTGCTGTCGCCGAGGATGGGACAGCCGATGCTGGCCATGTGGGCGCGGATCTGGTGAGTGCGGCCGGTGATGAGCTTGACCTTGAGCAGGGCCAGACGACCGGAAACGGCGATCGTCTCATACTGCGTCTCCACATCCTTTGCGCCCGGAAGCTTTTCGTCCACGATCTTGACGATGCCGCGGTCGGCGTCCTTGAGCAGATAGCCGCCCAGCGTGCCGTCCGGCGGCGTGGGACGGCCAAAGGTGACGCAGAGATAGGTCTTTTTGACCTCGCGGTTCTTGATGACCTCGAGGAACAGCTGCTCGGCCTCCGGCGTCTTGGCGATGATGACCAAGCCGCTCGTGCCGGTGTCCAGACGGTGGCACAGCGCCGGGGTGTACAGGCTGTCCTCGCTGTATTCGCCCTGTTGGTTCAGGTAGAGCAGAGCGCGGTTCAGCAGGGTATCGTCCTCGGGGCCGTCCACGGCCAGACCGGCGGGCTTGTTCACGACCAAGATCTGCGGGCAGTCGTAGATGACCTGCGCCGGACCGCGCGCGTTCTTCCACGCGGGGCCGTCCACCCGCTTGTCGGCGTCCAGAACCTCGTCCAGAATGAACAGCTTGATCTCGTCGCCGGCCATCACGCGGGTGGAGAGCGGCTGCTTTTTGCCGTTCAGCTTGATCTTATTTTCACGCAGGGCCTTGTTCAGGCGGCCCGGGTTCAGCGCCGGGAACTGCTGCATCAGATAATTGTCCAGCCGGGTGGGGGCAAGACATTTGACTTTCAAAATCTTCACGAAAAATTCCTCGCTATTCTGCAATAGAGTGTGTCCTTGAATCGTTTTTATTGTAGCGGAACAGACCCGCTGAGTCAAGCAAACAAGAGAATTTGCACTTTACAGAGAAAAAGTATATCATATAGAACGCACAGACAGAAAGAAGGTTTTTCGATGAGACGGAATCATAAAGTGTTGGCGCTGGCCGCCGTTCTGGCAGTTGGTATGGCAATGGCGGGCTGCGGAGCATCTAGCTCTACGGCTTCTTCAACGAGTGTAGTTCCAGCTTCGTCCCATGTGGCGGAAGAAGGAACAATGGAACCTATCAACAGGCTGACATGGAATTTGGATGATCTGGACGACCCGGAAACGACTACGTTTATTTCTGCGTCCGTCTCCTCTGGTGTTCAAGATGGAAGCTTGACGGCGAAGGTGTTCAGTTACGACCTTTATAAAAAAGAAGAGGTTGAAGATCTTGCTGTCGGCGATAAGATCACCTTCCATGAAGAAGGGACTGCATGGAATCAATATGTTACCGCCGAAGTGAGCAGCGTCGAGAAAAACGACCAATACGATATCGTGACGATCAATGGCGGTGCGGAACAGGGCGGCGTTGATCTGCTGCTGGATGGAGATACCTACCGCACGATGACGTTCGATGATTACCCTGTCTATTATGAGATGGGCGAAAAGACGCTGCCGCTGGCAGAAAACGTGGTGCTGAAGGATAGCTCTGCTGATCCACAGGCCGAAGCGGTGGAAACGACGGGTGCGGATGCCGTAGCAGCAGCGATCAATGCAGACCCGGATCACTGGACCGTGTACAATACAACATTGGTGGTGCAGGGCGGCAGGATTTTGGAAGTGCGCCGCATCTGGGTCCCGTAAAATTTGGGAAAACCCGTTGACAAACGCCGCATCCATGCTATAATCTGAATTGAACGCAAAGGGGAAATTTGCCCTTTTGTGCGGTAAATTGGATTATGACAGATGGCTAGGATGGGGTCAGAAAAACATACCCTGCTGTGCAGAGAGAACGTCCGCTTTGGCTGCAAGACGTTCCGGCAGAAGATTTTTCAAGCCGCCCCGGAGCTTCCGGCGAACAAACCGGACGCGGCGCAGCGTTACCGCGCACAAAGCGGCAGGGGACAGATTTTCCTGCAATTTGGGTGGTACCACGGAGCTTTTTACACAGTCTTCGTCCCTTTGTTGGGGCGGAGGCTGTTTTTGTTTTGGCGCCTGTCATAAAAATATCGCGTCCGGAGGAGGACGCCAGAAACCACGAGGAGAGATACAGTTATGCAATGGACCGGTTTGAATGAACTGCGCGAAAAGTACCTGACCTTCTTTGAAGGCAAGGGCCATCTGCGCCTCGACAGCTTCCCGCTTGTCCCGAAGAACGACCCCAGCCTGCTGCTCATCAACAGCGGCATGGCCCCGATGAAGAAGTGGTTCCTCGCTCAGGAGGAGCCGCCCCGCCACCGCGTGACCACCTGCCAGAAGTGCATCCGCACCCCGGATATCGAGCGCGTCGGCATCACCGCCCGCCACGGAACCTTCTTCGAGATGCTGGGCAACTTCTCCTTCCAGGACTACTTTAAGGAAGAGGTCATTCCTTGGGCTTGGGAGTTCCTGACCAGCGACGAGTGGATGGCCATCCCCAAGGATAAGCTGCACATCTCCGTCTACGAACAGGACGACGAGGCCTATGATATCTGGACCAAGAAGGTCGGCATCGCGCCCGATCACATGGTCCGTCTGGGCAAAGAGGACAACTTCTGGGAGCATGGCTCTGGTCCGTGCGGCCCCTGCTCTGAGATCTACTTCGACCGTGGCCCCGAGTACGGCTGCGGCAAGCCGACCTGCGGCGTTGGCTGTGACTGCGACCGCTATATGGAGATCTGGAACCTCGTGTTCAGCCAGTTCGATGCCGACGGCAAGGGCCACTACGAGCGCCTTGCCCGTCCCAACATCGATACCGGCATGGGTTTGGAGCGTCTGGCATGCGTGATGCAGGGCGTCGGCAACCTGTTCGAGGTCGATACTGTTCAGAGCGTTCTGCACCACGTCGAGCACATCGCGGGCAAGACCTACGGTGTGGATGCAAAGGATGATATCTCCATCCGCGTCATCACCGACCACATTCGCAGCTGCACCTTCATGGTGTCCGACGGCATCCTGCCCTCCAACGAGGGCCGCGGCTACGTCCTGCGCCGTCTGCTCCGCCGTGCGGCCCGCCATGGCCGGATGCTGGGCATCAACCGTCCCTTCCTCGTGGAGCTGGTCGAGACAGTCATCCAGTCCAGCGAGTCTGCTTATCCCGAACTGCGCGAGCATGACGCTTATATCAAGAAGGTCATCGGCACGGAGGAAGCAAACTTTGCCCGCACCATCGATGCAGGCATGAACATCCTGAACAACATGATCGACGGTCTGGAAAAGGCTCACCAGCACCTGCTGAAGGGTCTGGACGTCTTTAAGCTGAACGATACCTTCGGCTTCCCCATCGACCTGACCAAGGAGATCGCAGCCGAGCAGGGCATCGAGATCGACGAGGACGGCTTCCATGCAGAGATGAAGAAGCAGAAGGAGCGCGCCCGTGCCGAGCGTCTGAAGAAGAACATCTCCGGCTGGAGCGAGGACCTGTTCGGTGGCCTGACCGCTGAACCTACCGTCTTTACCGGCTACGAGACCCTGAATGACACCGGCGTGGTCGTGGCTCTGAGCGACGAAGAGACCCTGACCGATGCCATTGCGACCGATGAACAGGCCAAGGAAGGCGTTCTGGTCGTTCTGGACAAGACCCCGTTCTATGCCGAGATGGGCGGTCAGGTGGCCGACCACGGCATCCTGACCAGCGCGGAGTGCTCTCTGCGCGTGCTGGACGTCAAAAAGACCCCGAAGGGCTACTACGTCCACACCTGCGTGCTGGAAAGCGGCATCGTCAAGGTCGGCGACCATCTGACTGCCAAGGTCGATAAGGAATACCGCATGGCTGTCTGCCGCAACCACACCGCCACCCACCTGCTGCAGGCTGCTCTGCGCGAAGTTCTGGGCGACCACGTCCATCAGGCTGGCTCCTATCAGGACAGCGGGATCACCCACTTCGACTTCACCCACTTCAGCGCCGTCACGCCCGAAGAGCTGGCCCGCGTGGAGAAGATCGTCAATGACCGCATCTTCGACGCAATGAACGTCACCGTCAAGGAGATGCCCATTGAGGAGGCCAAGAAGCTGGGCGCAATGGCTCTGTTCGGCGAGAAGTACGGCAAGGTCGTCCGCGTCGTCGATATTGAGGGCTGGTCCACCGAGTTCTGCGGCGGCACGCACGTCAAGAATACCGCGCAGATCGGCTGCTTCAAGATCGTCAGCGAGTCCTCTGTGGCTGCCGGTATCCGCCGCATCGAGGCTGTCACCGGCAAGAACCTGCTGCTCCGCGCCAACAATCAGGAAAAGATGCTGCACACCGTGGCTGCTTCCCTGAAGGCCAACAATGTGGCCGGTCTGCCCGCTCGTGCCGAGGCTGTCATGGCCGAGAACAAGGCCATGAGCAAGGAGCTGGAGGACATCAAGGCCCGCGTGGCAGCTTCCAAGGTCACCAACCTGTTCGATAACGCTGAGGAAGTGGATGGCGTGAAGATCGCTTCCGCTTACTTCACCGGCGCTTCCGGCGACACCCTGCGCGGCATGTGCGACACCCTGCGCGACAAGGCCGTCAAGCCCGCTGTGGCCGTTCTGGTCGGCAAGGCTGACGATAAGATCACCATGGCGGTCACCGTCACCAAGCTCGCACAGGAAAAGGGCCTGAAGGCTGGCGCTCTGGTCAAGGAGATCGCGGCCATCGCTGGCGGCAAGGGCGGCGGCAAGCCCGACTTTGCAATGGCCGGCCTGAAGGACGAGACCAAGATCGACGAGGCACTGGCTGCTGTCAAGGGCATCATCGAAAAGCAGCTGGGCTGATCGCAAAAATCCCTCCGTCAGCGCTTTCGGGCGCTGGCCGGAGTGCTGAAAAAATACCCGAAAGGAGCAATTCCCATGGAAGATTGTCTGTTCTGTAAGATCGCGGCGGGCGAGATCCCCTCGAAAAAACTGTATGAGGACGATCAGGTCGTTGCTTTTTACGACATCAACCCGCAGGCGAAAGTCCATTTTCTGGTGGTCCCCAAGGCCCATATCGCTTCGGCTGCTGCGCTGACCGAAGAGGACGGCGCGCTGCTGGGCCATATCTTCGCAGTCATCGCAAAGCTGGCCAAGGAGACGGGTCTGGAAAACGGCTACCGTGTGATCTCCAATGTCGGCGAAGATGCCGGTCAGACCGTGAAGCATCTGCATTTCCACGTCATGGGCGGCGAAAAGCTGCCGGTCTGAGCGGAAAATAACGGAAATACAAAGAGAAAGGGAATTGTTATGGCAGAAACTTATACCCTGAACGTCGCGGGCCTGACCCGTGAGCTGACCATCTGCAAGGTCAACGACCACATGGATATCGCGGCCTTCATCATGCTGGGCGATACCGAGCTGACCGTGGCGGCGGCAGCTGAGCTGCTGAAGAAGTGCCCGGATTTCGACATCCTGCTGACCGCAGAAGCCAAGGGCATCCCTCTGGCCCATGAGATGAGCCGTCAGAGCGGCAAGCCCTACGTCTGCGCACGCAAGGGCGTCAAGCTCTATATGAAGGAGCCGGTCATCGTGGAGGACCAGTCCATCACGACGGCGGGCAAGCAGAAGCTGGTCATCGACCGCAAGGAGCTGGACAAGATGAACGGCAAGCGCGTGCTGGTCGTGGATGATGTCATCTCCACCGGCGGCTCTCTGAAGGCGCTGGATGCACTGGCCGAGCAGACCAAGTGCACCATCGTGGGTCAGGCCGCTGTTCTGGCCGAGGGCGATGCAGCCGAGCGCAAGGATATCATCTTCCTTGAGCCGCTGCCGCTGTTCCTGCACTAAAATAACATGAGACGGCCGCTCTTCGCCTTTTGCATCTCTGCACTGGGGGTCGAGTTGGTGTGCGCCTTTTTGCCGCAAGCGGGGTTTTTGCTGCCGCTTGCGGCAATTTTTGTTCTTGGGACGATTTTGACTTTCTTATGTCGAAAAACGTCGAGATTCTGCGGGCTTCTCCTCACATTGGGCGCGCTGCTGGGCCTGTTTCTGACATGGCACACCCGCACTGGCTTGGAGCGGCTTCAAGCGCGCTATGACGGCGAAACGGTTACCCTCACCGCCGAAGTGGAGAGCACCCGTTCGTCCTATTATCCGGGTGTCGTGAATGCGGTGCTGCACGTCCGGGAGGTGGACGGTGAAGCGGCCAATTTCCGGGTGGAGTGTGCCTGTCTGCCCAAAAGCGATGCCGGGGAACTGCTCCAAGGCCGCTTCACGCTGGAAACGCCCGCAGAAACGGACCAGATCGAGACTTACGCGGACGGCATCGTCCTCAGCGCAGAGCTGTTCGAAGGCTTGGAGCATCTGGGACAAAGCCGGTCGTTCCGGGCATGGACGGCGCGTCTGCAAGCAAAATTGAGCCGTTCGCTTCGGCGCGGGATGGCTCCGGACCCGGCGGGCGTGCTGGCCGCGATGGTCACGGGCGACCGCAAGCACCTCTCCACCGACCTGCGCACGGCCTATCGGAGAGCGGGGCTTTCGCATGTGCTGGTCATCAGCGGAATGCATGTGTCCATCCTCTGCGGGGATGTTCTGGGAAACTTGATCTCCGAGTGCAGAAAACAACGCAGCTATGCATCCCGGCGGATCAAAGCGGTGTTCAGCGTAGGAATGTCGATTCTGCTGATCGGTGTGACAGGATTTACACCGTCGGTCCTTCGGGCCGGGGTGGCGGTCTGGGTCAGCGCGGTGGGCGTCTGGGTGTTTGGCGCGCCGGATGCGCTGACTTCACTGGGCATCGCCGGAATTTTGATGACCCTTGGCAACAGCTATGCGGTCTGTGATATCGGGTTTGAGCTGTCGTTTGCGGCGGTGACTGGAACGCTGGCGGGTGCGGAATTGTTCCGCCGAAGCCGCGAGAAAATCCAGAGCAAAAAGACAGAAAACCAGCCGGAACGGCGCAAAAAAGCCGCCGACAAACGCGGCGGCTGGGTACTGTGGAAGTTGAAACAGCTTGGGACGAACATCTGGGAAGCGCTCTGCATCTCCGGCTGTGCCTGTGCGGCGACCTTCCCGGTGCTGGTCCTGCGCGGGATGAGCACCAGCGTGTATGGGCTGGTGTCCGGCGTCGCGGTGCTCTGGCTCGTGGAGCCGATCTTGCTGCTGGGCTTGAGCGCGGCTGTGCTGGGACTGCTTCCGGCGTTGTCACTCGCCTACCGGCTCTGCGCATTCGGTGCAGAAATGCTCGTCAATGCGATGGATCGCTGGGCGCTTTGGGTGTCTGGCTGGCCGGGAGCCGAACTTTACTTTGACACAGCCTATGCGGCCATCGTCTGCCTGTTGCTGGCGGGACTGTGTGTGCTGGCGCTCCATTGGAAGGTCTGTCTGCGCGTAGCGCTGCCCGCCATCCTGTTGACAGCGGCGATTGCCATTGGGGCTGGAAACGTCATGGAGCGCGACGTGGTGCGCATCGAACTTGTGGGAAGCAAGATCGCTCCTGCCGTGGTCGTGACACAAAATGAACGTGCTGTCGTGCTCTATCGCGGCGGAAAGACGACCCGCAACGCGGTGGAGCGGGTGTTGGAACGGCGCGGCATCCAGACCATCGAAGTCCTCATCGACCTGCGGATGGACCCGCAGGACCGGTGCACCCTGACCGCCGAACAGCGGGTGGAGGTGGACCGGCTTCGGGCACAGCAGACGGTGCGGTTCCGGCTGGATTTTGTGGAACTGGAAGTGCTTCGGACCAAGACCGGCTGTGCCGCGCGGTTCACGACGATGGGCCATCAATTCCTGACCCTGAGCGGGACCATGCGCTTTGCTGAGCCGCTGTCGGTGGAATATCTGCTGGCGTCGGCGTCGCGGCCGAACGGGGTGGAGTATCAGAAAATTTTAACGCTGAGCCCCAATTACCGCTGGATGCAGGAACTGCTGGACGACACAAAGTGGTCTGACCAGACAGCTCTTTGGTTCCGGCCTTAGCCTTTCTGGAAGATGAGCCGTTCACCGAGGGCGGGCAACGCGAACCGTGCGGCGGGGTCGAGCTGACGCAGGGCGGCCACGAACCGCAGAGGGTCCACGGTGTTGCCCTGCACCATGTCATAATGGGTCGGGATGGTGCAGGCGGCATGGAGCTGGACCGCCAGCTGGGCGGCTTCCTCGGCTTCGAGGTTGCCGATGCAGTTCCGCCGGGTGCGGAAGAAGTCCTGCCCGTTGATGGGGGCCAGCATAAGGTCCGGGCGGGGAAGGTTTTGGAGCGTCTGGTACAGCTGCTCGGTCAAGTAGGTGTCGCCAAGATGCAGGACCGTGAATCCGCCGAAATCGAGCTGATAGCCCAGCGCTATGCGGGGGTCGGACGGTTCCAAAACGTGTTCCGGATGGGCCGCAGAAAACGCCCGCACCGTCACGCCGTGGAGAGAGACGGTGCTCCCGTCCTGTAACGGTGTGATGCAGTCGGCAGAAAGGCCGTACTCCTGAGCAAGAGGAACGCACCCGGCCGGAAGCAGAAACTGCGTGTCGGGGTGCTGTGCAAGTCCTTTTAAGGTGTCTTTTGCCATGTGGTCCGCGTGGCCGTGGGTGCAGAGCACGAGGTCCGCGTCCAGCGCTTCGGGGGCAAACGGCGGCGCATAGTGGCGGCGGGAGCCGTGCTCGCCCAAAAGGTCGCTCAGAACGGCGTCGATGCAGACGACCGTTTCTTGGTGCTTAAAGATGAACCCGCACTGTCCCACATACCAGACGACGAGCTGTTCCGGCGGCAGATGGGTGGCGGCGATTTGGTCCAAAAGGGCCTGACCACAGCGATACCAGTGTTCCATAGTGCCCTCCTTGTTACGGCAGATCGTTCAAATAAGCTTCCAGCGCATCCTCTTCGGGGGTGCGCTGCGGCTCCTGCTGGGAGCGCTGACAGACGCTCTGAATCTCCTCATCGTAGCCGCGTAGGGCCGCGAACGGCGAGAAGATCTTTGCCCGGTTTTGTAAGGACATGCGCGGATGTTTCCGGCGGGATTCCTCGCTGTTGGGGCGCTCTGCGTGCAGGATGTCCGCGTATTTCGGGCTGTTTCAGTGCTGTTTTTCGGGTCCATAGGCTCCTCCTCAGGCTTTGTGGCCGCCGATCTGGGCGTTGCGCTGGCGGATGGCGAGCCGAAGCCGCTGCTCGTTGACTTCTTTGACCCGCTGAACGACCTCGAACAGCCGTTCGCGGCCACAGAAACGCCCTCCTCTCAAAGAATAACAACTTTTTATTTTATTATAACGAATCGGAGCCAACTTTTCAAGGGCCGAGCTTTGGAAAGTGCAAAAAAGAAGCGGAAAATCAAAATCAAAAAAGAACAAAAAGACGGAAATCTTTGTGAAAAATTCTACTTTTGCAAAATCTCTTGTGACAGGCGGGCGGCTGTGGTATCCTGTGAGGAAAGCAAAAAGAGGGGGAATTTGGAAAATGACTCAGTTTCCGCGTTCGGATTTCCGGCTGCATGTCGGCTGGCGGACCATCAAAACGGCGGTCACGGCCATGCTGGTGGCCATCGTGTACTGCCTGATCGGCCGGAATCCTGCCTTTGCGTGCATCGGCGTCATCTTCGGATTGGGCGTTGATATGCAGGATTCTATCAAAAACGGCGGCAACCGTCTGTTCGGGACCCTGATCGGCGGCTTGCTGTCCATCGTGGTGTTCTGGATCTACCTGCACTTGGTCCCGGAGGGCGGCCACACAGTCTATCTGGCGCTTCTGCTGAGCGCGGCCATCGTGGTGCTGATCCTGCTGTGTCAGTATTTCTGGCCGGGCGGGGTCCAGCCGGGAGGTGTCGTGCTCTGCATCGTGCTGTTCAGCACGCCGATGGAGACGTACGTTTCCTACTCGCTGAACCGCATTTTTGACACGGCGGTGGGCGTCATCGTGGCGCTGCTGGTCAACTATTTCCTGCCGCGGGAGCGGGTCGTGGCCGGATGGGAGCGCTTCAAGGGCCTGTTCCGGAAAAACGCCTGAACCGCAGAAAAACAACCAAAAGAAAGTCCCGGGGCCTTTTCCGGCAGAGGAACGCAGGAAAGGGTCCCGGGAATTGTGCTTTGTTTTCGAAAAAGCCGTTTTGGAGCCGCTTTTGTTTCAAAAGTTTTCCGAAAATATCCACAAAAATCCAACAGAAGCTTGAAGAAAGAAGTCAGTTGTGGTAGACTAAGCCTTGCGCGTCTGGGGCCGGGGCATGTGCGGTGCACGGTCCGGACCGAAAAAGGTCAACATTGATTTGAATAAAGGAGAACATGATCATGAAACTGAATCGTACTTTGGGCGTGGCTCTGGCCGCTGCTGTGCTGGCCCTGTCCATGGCTGGCTGCTCCAGCAATGCATCTTCCACCACGGCTTCTTCTGCCGCTTCCTCCGAGGCTGCTTCTTCTGTGGCAGCTGAGAGCGCTGCTTCCAGCGAGGCTGCTGCCGCCAGCGTCGTCAGCACCGAGTCCATGGAAGTGAACGGCAAGACCTACGATGCCGACTGCTACGGCGAGTTCACCCTGTCCAACGGCGACACCATGACCGTCTGGCAGCTGAAGGGCGCTTACGAGGACCTGAGCGCTCTGGCAATGCAGGGCGTGGCCGAGGAGTTCCCCCTCGAGGCTGAGGAGTGCCAGATCTATGTCGCGGATGTCACCTCCAACGGGGAGACCACCCGCGAGTATCTGCGCACCGACAAGGCTGGCCGCAACGGCACGGTCTCTGTCAAGACCTTCAACCTGCCCGACGCAGAGTAATCGTTCCTGAAACAAGAAAAGCTCCCGGATCAGCTGATCCGGGAGCTTTTTTCATGCAATTTATGCGGCGTCGTTGGTCTCAGAGCTGGAACCGAAGAGGGCGTCCAGCACCGTGGAAGCGGCCTGATGGAGCGAAGAAGCCGCCTGTTCCACTTCCTCCTGCGTGGGCAGGGAGAAGGAGGGCGCTTCGGCTTCGCCGCCGGATTCGCTTTCAGCGGGAGTCTCGTCGCTGGGCGTTTCGGTGGAAGCGTCCTGTTCGCCGTCGGACGGAGTCTCGGGCGTCGTCTCGGCGGGCTGTTCGTCTGCGGGCGTTTCCTCAGGCGTCTCGTCAATGGGTTCGTCCAGAGCAACGCTGTCTGCGGGCGTCTCCGGGACGGAAACGGCGGCATTCGGGTCGGCCGTGGGGGTGTAAACGTCGGTCTTTTCGGGGGTCTGCTGGGTGTCGCTGACCGTGCCCTCGCCGCCCAGAACGGATTCAATGAGCGCCTTGGCCTCGTTGACCGAATTTTCATCCGGCTTCATGACGTAGAGGTTCTGGCCCTTGGCGGAGTAGCACTGGGTGCTCTTGCCGCTGGAACCGGTCACGGTGCAGCTCTCGATGTCCCAGTTGGCAAGGTCGCCGAGCTGCATCCGGACCAGTGCGGAAATTTGCTCCTGCGACAGGCTGGTCACGAAGCAGTCCGACACGGCGTCCATCAGCTTGGAGAAGCTCATCAGGACGGTGGGGGACTTGAGCTTGTTCACCATGGCGTCGATGACCTTCATCTGGTTGATGCCGCGCTGGATGTCGCCGGATGCGAAGGCGTGGCGCTCGCGGGCAAAGGCCAGCGCGCTCTTGCCGTCCAGATGGTTCCAGCCCTCGGCGAAGGTGGTGGGGTCGTAGTAGCCGGGGCTGCCCACCGAGGTGAACGCCTGATCGGAATAGACATCCACGCCGCCCACGGCATCGATGATGCTGATGAATCCGGCAAAGTTGATGCGGATGTAGTGGTCCACATTGATGCCGTACAGGTTGCCCAGCGTGGCCATACTGGTCTCCACGCCGTACAGACCAGCATGGGTCAGCTTATCCTTGCTGTCAGTCCCGGCGAGGTCCACATAGTAGTCGCGCGGGGTGTTGATGAGGGCGACCCGCTTGGTGGACGGGTTGACCACGGCGAGGATGTTCACGTCGCTGCGGGCGTTTTCGGTCAGCTCGCCGCGGTTGTCCACGCCGCTGAGGTAGACGACGAACGGTTCTTTGGTGATCTTGTTGGCTTCCGCGCCCGAGATCAGGCCGGAAGTCACGCTGTCCAGCGCGGCAAGGCCCTGCTGTGCCCAGACACAGCCGACGGCCAGCGCCGCGCACAGAAAGACCGAGAACACGCGGGAAACGGTCCCTGCCGTCTTGTATTCCTGACAGCGCTTGACCAGAAGCCAGAACAGCACCAGCAGCGCCGCGATGATGACAAGATAGAGCATGGGGAGCATCTGGGTGCGGCAGAGCTGCACGAAGGCGGCCACGCTGAGGATGGCTTGCAGCACCAGCAGCACCGGGCCGAGCCTGGACGGCTTCTGTTTGGGACTGCTGGACTTTTTCGGCGGCTGGGGCGGGGGAGCGCTCCGCTTGGGGGGCTTTGCGGGGGGCGGTGTGACCGGCGGCTGGGCAGTTTCCGGCGCAAAAAAGGCGGAACTGTCCACTTCCACGGTCCGGTCCGGGTCCTTCCGTGCGCCCCGGTGGATGTGCCGGGTGGTGTCCGCGTCCGAAGCGCGCGAACGATCTTTTTCATCGAACATGGAAAATCTCCTTTTACTGCATTCTCAGGAACGCGGAACGATGGTCAGCACCGCGCGGGCGGGCAGACAGGTGGCCGTCTGGTCCTCGGCGCTGAGCCAGCCATAGCTCTCACAGATATGGTCGGGGCAGGGCGAGTCCACAAAGCGGGCCGCGCCGTCCTGTACTTCGATGTGGACGGTCAGATAACCGGTGTCCACCTCGTAAGTCTCGTTCGTGTCCAGAGAAAACTTCTGCACCGTGTTGGCGTCGCCGTAGATCAGCTCCGCCTCAAGGGCACTTCCGGTGGTCTTGGCGCTGCGCAGAGCGAACAGGATGCCCGCAGCGGCCAGCACGACCACGGAAAAGATCAGGTTGACGAAAAGTTTGGAATGTTGTTTCATGTGTTATCCTTTGTGGGGGAAAAGTTGTTCCAGCTCGGCCAGCCAGAGCGCTGCCGCCGCGTCGCTGGGCATCCGCCAGTCGCCGCGCGGGGAGAGCGTCACGCTGCCGATCTTGGGGCCGTCGGGCAGACAGCTGCGCTTGAACTGCTGGGCGAAGAACCGCCAGTAGAAGTTGCGCAGCCATTTGTACAGCACTTCGTCGGGGTATTCGGGGCGTCCGGCAAAGGCCGCTTGGGCCAGCCGGAAGATCTTCGCGGGGCCGAAGCCGAAGCGCAGGACGTAATACAGATAGAAATCGTGCAGCTCGTAGGGACCTACGAGGTCCTCGGTCTTTTGCGCAATCTCGCCGTCCTTGGCGGGCAGAAGCTCGGGCGAAACGGGCGTGTCGAGGATGTCCAGCAGGACCGTTTTCAGGGCCTCGGTGGCGGCGATGTCGGCTTCGTACCGGACCAGATGACGGACCAGCGTTTTGGGCACACCGGCGTTCACGCCGTACATGCTCATGTGGTCGCCGTTGTAAGTAGCCCAGCCCAGCGCCAGCTCGGACAGGTCGCCCGTGCCGACCACCAGACCGCCGGTGCGGTTGGCCGTGTCCATCAGTTCCAGCGTGCGGACGCGGGCCTGACCGTTCTCGAACGTGACGTCCAGAACGCTCTCGTCCTGCCCGATGTCGGCAAAGTGGCTGTGGACCGTGTTGGCGATGTCGATCTCGGTGAAGCTGACGTGCAGCTCGTCGCAGAGAATCTCCGCATTGCTGCGGGTGCGCTTGGTCGTGCCGAAGCAGGGCATGGTCACGGCCAGCACATCGGTGGTGGGGCGGCCCAGCTGCTTCATGGCGCGGACGGCCACCAGCAGCGCCAGACAGCTGTCCAGACCGCCGGAAATGCCGATGACCGCCGTTTTGGCGTGGGCATGTTCCAGCCGCTTGGCAAGGCCGTCGGCCTGCATCTTCAAAATCAGCTCACAGCGCTCAGCGCGGCGTTTGGGGTCGCTGGGCACGAAGGGGGTCGGGTCCACCCAGCGGGTCAGGGCCGTTTCGGACAGCGTCAGGCTGAAGTCTACGGTCGTGTACCCATCGGCGGAAGGCTCGAAGCTGGTGTTGCGCGCCCGCTCGGATTCCATCCGCTGGCAGTCCAGTTCCGTTTCGGCGTGTCCGCCCGCAAAGGGGGCCGTCTCGGCCAGCAGCGTGCCGTTCTCAGTGATGAGGTCATGACCGGCGAACACCATGTCCTGTGTGCTCTCGCCGTGACCGGCGGAAGCATACAGGTAGCCACAGAGCAGACGGGCCGACTGGTTCTCGACCAGCGTGCGGCGGTACTCGGCCTTGCCGACCGTTTCATCGCTGGCCGAAAGGTTCGCGATGACCGTTGCACCGGCCAGTGCGTGGAAGGTGGAGGGCGGGAGCGCGCTCCACAGGTCCTCGCAAATCTCCACGCCGAGCACGAAGCTGGGCATCTCGCGGTAGCGGAAGAGCAGCGACGTGCCGAACGGGACCTGCTGGCCGCAGACGGTCACCAGCTCCACTTCGGTGCTGCCCGGGGTGAACTGGCGTTTTTCGTAGAACTCGCCGTAGTTGGGCAGGTAGGTCTTGGGGACAAGGCCCAGCAGCTGGCCGTGGCAGAGCACAGCGGCGCAGTTGTACAGCTTGCCTCGGACCATCAGCGGAAGGCCCACCAAGGCCACCACGTCCAGCTCCCGGCTGGCATCGAGCAGGGTCTGCAGACCCTGCAGCGCACCCTGCTGGAGCGTCCGCTGCAAGAACAGGTCGCCGCAGGTGTAGCCGGTCAGGCAGAATTCCGGGAACACGGCCAGCTTGACGCCCCGGTCTGCCGCTTGGCGCAGTTCCGCGAGGATCTGCGCGGTGTTATAGGTGCAGTCCGCCACCCGCAGAGAGGGGGAGAGGGCTGCTGCTTTCAAAAAACCATCTTTCATCGGAGGATTTCACATCCTGTCTGTTTGTTTGACCACGGCGGACAGATGGGCCGCTGTGGTGCACATAGTATACCACACTCGAGGGCAAACGAAAAGTGACAGAGCGGTAAAAGTTGCGTGAACAAACAAAAAGAGCTGCCGCGAAGGGTCGCAGCAGCTCGGTCAGATTCAAAAAATGGAAAACGAGATGGACCGTAAGCCGGGTTCTGTATTAAACGACGATCTGTCTCGACCTGCCATTGCTGACAGGCTCATGCCACCATCGGGACACGCGAGCAGCGCTATCCGTCCCATCTAGGTGTTGCTTCCGGTAGGGTTTACAAAGCCGCATGGTCACCCATGCGCTGGTGAGCTC
>OLGM01000681.1_pt1 | contig 19507 bp, 24 predicted proteins | sample 1606001 | NCBI WGS metagenome assembly OLGM01 (sample SAMN03283294) | human gut metagenome | biome: human-associated habitat; material: feces | host: Homo sapiens | place: Peru | collected 2012
CCAACTATAATGTGATTTTATGGTTTAGCGGGACGTTATCTTTAAATTTAACGGATACTACTTTAACCATACTACCACTGTCCTTTACTATACTAATTATATAATTTTATTTTTAAAATTGTCAACAAATTTATGAAAAAAGCTATATGCTTGACATATAACTTATTCTATTGTTAACGTTTGATTTAAAGGTTGAATTTGTATAAACGTATTACCATCATTTACTACTATTTCACTACCATCTTTATATTTATATATTGTTTGAGCACTTCTTGAAGATTTCTCCCAAGTAATTGGTACAGCATAGCCATCTGTTATATAGTATCCTTCTCCACTACCTATATTCTTCAAGTCTCTTCTTCCTTTATTTTCTGTATCAGAAAGAGCTGTATCTTCTACTTTATAAGTAATAATATTTTTAGCTGTATATTGAACACCACTATCTAAATCTGTATTAGCAACTCCACTCATTGTCCTTTTATATACTTTATTCTCACTATCATATTCATAAGATGTTGTATGATAATTAGAATATTTAATAGTAACATTATTAGCTGGTATTGCTCCTTCTTTCGTGCTTAAATCAAGTTCATCTACGCTGTAATTTAAAAGTAAATCTTTATCAGTTTCTGTGCGATATCCTTTTTTCTTTGTTGTTTCATTTAATTTTTCAATATTAGTGAAAGCAGTATGTTCATAAGCTCTTTTTAACGTTTTGTCTCGCCAAAAGCAACTATCATATAAACCATTAATATTATTTATTTTCAAAGTAGATATATCGCTTTGCGCTTTTGGGCTCCATCCAAAATGAACATATATAGCATCATTTTCTAAAGCATAATCTAGGAAATAATGTCTTGAACTTCTTATTGAGCCTATTTTTGCTGTTTGGGCATCTTTATAAAGAGCCATCATACGTGTTATTCCGCCTTCAACCACAATTTCATAAACTATATAAGCATCTTGAATTCCAGCTTGAGGCCATGCCGCATGATTATTATTAATCATTACAGCATATGGTCTTGTCTTAGATTTTAAATTTACTATTTTTAATTGTTTTTCTGGTTCTTTTGCTTGTTCAACTTCTCCTTGTTCTTCTCCTTTTTTACCACACCCGCATAAACTAATTAACAATGTTAAACAAATTAAAGAACTTAGTATCTTTTTTTTCATTCTACCACTCCTCTATTTTCATTATATCACTCATCATCTTTATTAGTAAACATATTATTACTACATAATTATATGAATGTAAAGAAAAAAGAATGAATAGTCATTCTTATCTAGTAATAGTAAATGATAAATCTTTCACTTTATTTAATTTTATTATAATGTAAATACTTTCTATCAAATTTATAACTTCTGTAATTAATAATAAAGTTCCTGCTGTTACTGTAATAGTCATAAATGAAGCAAATGGATTTATGATTAATAATAAGCCAAAAACAATCATTAAAATAGTAATTAAAACAAGACCTAAATAAGCATTGTCAAGGAATAAACTTAAGTTAATAGATAATTGAAGTTTAAATAAATTACTAATTATTATCCATATACCTAATATTATTGGAAATACATTTATAACATCTTTTTTATACACTAGTAACATAATACCAGAAATAATAGTTACAAGACCTAACAATAAATCAATACTGAATAATCTTGATTCTTTTGAAATTGTAAAATAAGATATTAAATATCCTAAACCACTAAGTAGAATAATAATAGCAAATATTACTATAAATACTTCTAACGATTCCAATGGTTTAAACATTAAAAATAAAGAAAGACATATCATCAAAATAGATACTATTATAGAACAACCCTCATACTTTTTTATATAATCTTTTATCATACTTACCTCCTAGTATTAATATATCACATTTTTTAATTTTTATAAATAAACAAAATAAGTACTTTTGTTGGAAAAGTACTTATTTATATTCTATAATGGTGACTCGTAAGGGGTTCGAACCCTTGAATGTAGCCTTGAGAGGGCTATGTGTTAAGCCACTTCACCAACGAGCCATGACATTAACATTTTAACACGTTTAATTTTTTTTGACAATAGTAATTGACAAATATAACAGATAATGATTTAATAATAGATAAATTTAGGGGGCCATTTTATGACGTTTATAACAATTACAGAATTTTTAAGAAACAAAATAAATAATAAATATTATGAGTTAAAGAATGATTTCTTTAACAAAGCTGAAAAAAAAGATGATGAGGAAGAATTTTATGATGAAGATATAGTTGAGGAAGATAATGACTTTGAAAACTATATAGAAGATTATCTTGAAGAAATAAGTATTGAATATGAAGAAAAAGTTACAAAAGAATTAGCTAAATTTATAAGAAATAATCAATACAAAAATATTATGTATTTAATTATTTTAAAAGATTGCTTTGAGTATTTAAAAACAGAAAAATTAAATCATAGAAGTATAACTTCAGAAGAACAAGAAATATTACAAAATTTAGAACATATAAATTTAACTATTTTCTTTAAAGCTTTAGATTTAAATGATGAACTATTTTTTGATATTATTACTATTTTTCTAGAATATAATGTTTTATTTAATATTGAAGAAAAATATAACAAACGTAGCTTACTAAAACAAACAAATGATAATTATCATAATAATTTTAAAATAAGTATTTTAGATGATTTACAATATGTATACCAAAAAAGAAGAAACAACTAACGTTTCTTCTTTTATTCATTCCATTTCCAATTTTTTACTTCAGGCATATCTTCACCATATTCTCTAATATAAGCGTTGTGTTCTACTAATTTATCCTTACACCATTCTATTAATCTAGAACCTTTATTTCCTAATTGAGGAAGATATTTTATAGCATCCATAACTAAATTATAACGATCTATTTTATTTTGAACACGCATATCAAAAGGTGTTGTTATTGTACCTTCTTCTTGATAGCCATGAACATGAATGTTTTTATTATCACGATTATATATTAATTGATGAATTAATGAAGGATAGCCATGAAAAGCAAATATAATTGGTTTATTTTTAGTAAATATCGCATTATAATCAAGATCTGTTAAACCATGTGGATGTTTGTTATTAGATTCTAGTCGCATCAAATCAACAACATTAACAAATCTAATCTTTATTTCTGGAAAATTATCTCTTAATATTTTAGTAGCAGCAAGAGCTTCTAATGTTGGTGTATCGCCAGCACATGCCATAACCAAATCTGGTTCACTATCTTGATCATTACTAGCCCATTCCCAAATACCTATACCTTTAGTACAATGTTTTATAGCTTCGTCTATTGTAAGCCATTGTGGTCTTGGATGTTTTGATGCCACTATAACATTTATATAGTTTTTACTTCTAATACAATGATCAAAACAAGAAAGTAAACAATTCGTATCTGGAGGCAAATACATCCTAACAATATCAGATTTTTTTGTTACTAAATGGTTTAAGAAACCTGGATCTTGATGTGTATATCCATTATGATCTTGTTGCCATACATGAGAAGTTAAAACATAATTAAGAGACGAAATTTTTCTTCGCCAAGCAAGCTCACTTGTTACCTTTAACCATTTAGCATGTTGACTAGTCATAGAATCAACGATTCTAATAAAAGCTTCATAAGAATTAAACATCCCATGTCTTCCTGTTAATAAATAACCTTCTAACATTCCTTCACAAACATGTTCTGATAAAACAGAATCTATAACCTTACCTGATGATGATAAAAATTCATCATTATCTAACCTTATTCCATTAAACTGACGATTAGTAGCATCAAAAATATGATTTAAACGATTTGATAAAGCTTCGTCTGGTCCAAAAACTCTAAAATTATTATTAGTTGCAATTACATCACGAATAAATTTACTAAGCTCCATCATATCTTGAGCTTCAACAGTTCCTGGGCTTTTTACTTCTACTGCATATTTCTTAAAATCTGGCACCTTTAAATCTTTTAATAATATACCTCCATTAGCATTTGGATTCATACCCATTCTCTTATTTCCTTTAGGAGCCAAAGCTTTTATTTCTGTTTTGATTTCACCATTTTCATAAAATAAATCTTCTGGTTTATAACTTTTTAACCAATGTTCCAACAAAGTAACATCTTCATCACTATCAATTGTAATTGGAACTTGATGAGCCCTAAAAGTACCTTCAACTTCTTTTCCTTTAATAAATTGTGGGCAAGTCCAACCTTTAGGTGTTCTCAAGATAAGCATTGGCCACATAGGTCGTTCATATTGTTTATCTTTAATATCTTTTATAATATCTATAGCTTCATCCATAGCTTCAGCCATTTTTTCATGTCTTTCATAAATATCTGTATCTCTATCTATTTCAACAATAATTGGTTTATAACCACATCCATAAAAGAATAAATTTAATTCTTGATTAGTAATTCTTGAAAAAATAGTAGGATTAGATATTTTATATCCATTTAAATGTAATATTGGCAATACTACACCATCAGTTTTTGGACTTATAATTTTATTTAATTGCCATGAAGTAGCGAGAGGCCCTGTTTCAGCTTCACCATCACCAATAACACACGCAACTATTAAATCAGGATTATCAAGCACAGCTCCATAAGCATGAGAAAGACTATATCCTAACTCTCCACCTTCATTAATAGAGCCAGGTGTTTCTGGCGCCACATGACTAGATACTCCACCCGGAAATGAAAATTGTTTAAATAATTTCTTTAGACCATCTTCATCTTCCGTAATATTAGGATATATTTCTGAATAACTACCATCTATATAATCTTGAGCAATCATCGCATTTCCACCATGTCCAGGTCCAGATACATATATCATATTTAAATCATATTTATTAATAATTCTATTTAAATGAGTATATATAAAATTCTGCCCAGGCACAGTTCCCCAATGCCCTACAATTTTTCTTTTTATATCTTTTCTTTCTAGTGGCCTTTTTAAAAGGGGATTATCAAGTAAATATAATTGACCACAAGATAAATAATTTGCCAATCTAAAATAAGCATCTAAAGATAATGCTTCTTCATTAGTTAATACTTTATCCATATCAACACCTCTTTATTCTATAACCATTATATATTAAAAGTTTATTTTTAACAATATTTATATTAAAAAAAGAGCGATTATTTCACTCTTAATTCTGGTAATGCTTTTACCTTTTCAACATCTAAATTAAAATCTTCTAATCCGCGTTCTCTAAGGGGTATATCTAAATTACTATTCTTTAGAGCAACAGCTATTTCACGTAAATAATTATAATTATCAACTAAAGTTTGGATATTTGCTTCGTTTAAACGGTACTGATGTGATAATAATCTAGTATCGATAGCTTTAAATTTATCATTTGAAATTTCATCTTGCGCTAAAAACTCATTAGCGTAATTTGTTCTATTTCTAATCGTTTCAACTGAAGATGATATTAAAATATCCACTAGATAAAATTGTTTACTATTATATATCCACTCATCATCTCTAATATCTTCCATATTTATATCAGGAGAAGAAAGTGATATTTGATCAATACCATTCACATGATAATCATCATACCAGTGTCTTTTTTCTTCAGATGTCAATTCTCTACCATGATTAATAATCATATTCTTTTGAAATGATAAAATACCATTTTTAATAACATTAGGTGTACTTTTATAACTTCTATTATGATGATATTTTGCATCCTTTACTTCCGTAAAACGACACTTACAATCATAAAGATTTTCTCTTACAAATTGATATATTTTATGAAGATCATAATTAATTATTTCTATTTTACTCATTATTTTCTCTTCATATATTTTTTATTATCTTTTTCTAAACTGTATGTATCATCTAATATAATAGATTCTTCATCAGTAGGTATAACAAATACATCAATATAAGAATTTATATTACTAATTTTACCTTGGCTATATTTTTTATTACGCCCAATATTATTATTAACTTCTTTATTTAAGCTTACATGCATTGAAGTTGAAATATCATTAACAATATCCCCCCTTAATGTTGGATTGTTTTCTAAAACTCCAGCAGTAAATATAATCGCATCTACTTTACCTCTAAGTTTACCATAATACATAGAAATATACTCTATAATTCTTTCTTTGTACATATTGTAAGCTAAGATAGCATTCTTATCGCCTTTTTCGATTAAACTTAATAAATCTCTAAAATCACTAACACCACTTACACCAAGTAAACCACTTTGCTTATTAAAAATATCATTAAGCTCATCTGCACTCTTACCAGTTTGTTTCATAAGATAAGGAATAACTGAAGCATCAATATTACCACAACGTGTTCCCATCATAAGTCCAGCATTAGGTGTTAATTCCATAGAAGTTGCTAAAGATTTACCATCTTTAATAGCAGCAATACTTGCCCCACTACCAACATGACAAATAATTAAATTAACACTATCTTTATTATAATATTTCTTCATATAGTTTGTAATATATTTATAGCTTGTGCCATGAAAACCATATTTACGTACACCATATTTTTCATAAAACTCATTAGGAATCGCATATCTGTAATTGTAATCTGGATTAGTTTGATGGAATGCAGTATCAAACACTGCTACTTGTTTAACTTCTGGTAAAACTTCCTTCATACTTTTAATACATGCTACTTCGCCTGGAATATGTAAAGGTCCTAATTCAGTTAATGACTCTATCTTTTCTATAACATCATCATCAACTACTACTGAATCGCTAAAGTATTCTCCACCATGCAAAATACGGTGCCCTACTCCTTTAATCTCATCTAAATCGTTGATAAACTTATAATTTAATAACTTTTCTAAAACTGTTTTAATAGCATCAGTATGATTATTGATATGTTTAGCTTTTTCTACTTTTTCACCATTAAATTTCAAACTATAAAAGCTATCTTCCAAACCAATCTTTTCTACTATCCCTGAAATTATTTCTTCTTTACTAGGCATTTCATATAAAGAAAACTTTAAAGATGAACTACCACCATTAATTACTAAATATTTACTATTCATTGTAAACTCCCCCTCAAACGACTAATATTCTAACATATTTTTTATATTATAGCAAATTAAAATCACGAATTACTCGTGACTTTTCTTTTTTGTAATGCAATATTTTTGTAAAGAAAAAGAACAGCTTATTTACTGTTCTTCATGTATTCACTAAACTTATTAAATCTATTTTTTATTCTATCTTCACCCAATAGTCTTAACAACTCGTATAAATCAGGTGTCATTGTTAAAGATGTAATTGCAACTCTAATGAATTCACAAACATCACCTACATGACCATTATAATCATCAGGATTTTCTTTATAATCTTTAACATTTGCAGCAAAACCATATTTAGTAGCTAATTGTTTAACCTTTTCATACCATTCATCTTTAGTATCATTACTATTATAATAATTATTTATATAATCAAATAAAATATCACTATTATAATATTTTTTTATTTCAACATTACTATAAACATTTTCTTTTGTATCAAACAATTCATCATACATATACCATATTTGATTTTTTATATCAGAGTAACATGAATAATCTTTTCGTGGCTTCTTTTGTTCTCTTTCTATATTAAATAAATTAATAGAGTAATCTTTATATTTTGTTAATAAATCATACAACTCTTTATCAAACTCTAAAGCCCATTTTAAAGATGCTTCATATACTTCACTTGCTTTTAATCTGCTAATGTAGTTTTTAGAGATATTTAACATTTTATCTAAATCAAACAATGTTCCACTAGCACTTATTTTTTTAAAATCTAGTTTAAAATCATCTATAGTTTTATCTTTATTAGCATCATACCAAGATTCAAAATTAGAATTAGCAATAGTTGTTAAATAAAGTTTAACTGCTTCTATTGGAATTCCTTTTTCATGATAGAAACTAACAGCTGCTTCTGGATCTTTTCTTTTACTTAATTTTCTTCTTGTCCCATCTTCATCTATTTTCATAACTAAACCTAAATGAGCATATTTAGGTACTTTGAAACCAAATTTTTTAAATAATTCAATATGAAGTGGTGTTGAAGGAAACCATTCTTCTCCTCGCATAACATGTGTTGTACGCATTAAGTGATCATCAACAACATGAGCAAAATGATATACTGGAATACCATCACTTTTAATAAGTATATGATCAATATCATTCTCTGGAAATTCTACTTTTCCTCTAACACAATCATTAACAACTATTTTCCTATTAAAATCTCCCGTTGATTTTAGCCTTAAAACATAGCTTTCACCATTTTTTATTTTTTTTGCTCTCTCTTCATTTGATAAATAACGACATTTAGCAAATCTTCCATAGTAACCAATTCTATCTTTATTTTTTTCCTGTCTTTTTCTTATTTCCTCTATATCTTCACTAGAACAAAAGCAAGGATAAGCATAATCATTTTCAACTAGATATTTAGCAAATGTTTTATATATATCTAATCTTTTTGTTTGAATATAAGGTCCATAATTACCTTTCTCTTCTGTTTCTGATACTACACCTTCATCAATAGTTATATCAAAATTTTTTAAATCATCAATTATACCTTGAATACCATTTTCAACACTTCTTTTTTGATCTGTATCTTCTATTCTAAGATAAAATACTCCATCTGTATCTTTAGGAAATTTTCTTTCAATAAAAGCAGTTAATAAACTTCCCATATGTACAAATCCTGTAGGGCTTGGAGCAAAACGTGATACAATCGCACCTTCTTTTAAATTTCTTTCAGGATATATTTCTTCATAATCATCAATAGTTTTTGTAACATCAGGATACATAATACTAGCTAATTCTTTATTTGTCATAGTTCACATCCATTCAAATATTTATTTGGCTGCCCAGATAGGATTCGAACCTATGCATATTGGAGTCAGAGTCCAATGCCTTACCGCTTGGCGACTGGGCAATACCTAATTAATTATAACATAAAAGAAAAAAAATAAGTATATTTTACTTATCTTTTTTTCTTTTTAATAAGTTCTAAATAGATTTTATATGCTTCATTCACCTGTTCATCCCAAGTTTTATATAAATCAATATAAGCATTTTTACTAACTTTATCATATAAATATTTATCGTTCATTATTTCTATTATTTTATCAGAGTAAGCCCCTACTGTATATTCTGACAAAAAGCCATTAACATTTTCAGTAATCGTAGAAGCCGTTGCAGTATCTTTCAAAAATAATCCTGGAGTAGATTGTGACGCAGCTTCAATTCTAACTATCCCAGAAGTATCATAAACTGATGGAAATAAAAATAAATCAGCTCTTTTATAATAACAAGAAAGCTCATAACGATCCATTACTCTTCCACACATTATAACATCATTCTCAAGACCTATTTTTTTAATGTGTTCTACTAATTTGTCACTATCTTGTCCACTTCCAACGTATAACATTTTAAATTTAAGTTTAGGATTTTTTTCTTTAACGGCTTTAAGACTATCAGCAATAAAAATAATATTTTTTAATAAATTTATTCTTCCTACAAAAAGGAAAACTTTTTCATTTCTTTTAATCTTATATTTATGATTAATGTAATCAATAGCTTTTTTAGTATCTTTTACAGGTACCATTTCTGTTGCGTTATCCATTATTCTTGGCATTGTTTTATAACCATAATCTTCATGAAATATACGTGCTGTTTCTTCATTAACAGCCCAACATTCATCACATTTATTAAATACTCTAATTAAATTATTATTAAGTTTAGTTGCTAAAATATCATTATGAACAAATCTTTGGATATCTTGTTTAAATTGTGTATGCATTGTTGCAACACAAGGTATATGATGCTTTTTAGCATAACTAAGACCAGCCATTCCCATTGTAAATGGTGAATGAATATGAACAATATCTAATTTATATTTATCTAGTTCTTTCATAAATTTAGGATCCAACTTTGGCATTGGCAAAGAATAATCTAAAAAAGGTACTTTTAAAGAATAACATCTAACTACTTTGTATGGTAGAGTTGAATCATCAAAATCTTTTCCTAAATATCTTGGTACAAAAACAATTACATTAGCATATTTAGAAAGTCTTCTAGCATAATTATCTACTACCATAAGTACACCATCTGCCATTGGAAAAAATGAATCATTAAAAAGTCCTATTGTAATTTTATTTTCCATATTACACCTCTATATACCAAAATTATAACACAGTTAAAAAGAAATGAGCAAATATTTAATTAAATGCTAATTCTACATCTATTTCTTTATCTAAAATAGCTATTCCTAAAAATATTATACCACTAATTAAAATTAATAAGGAACCAATAAAAGAAGCATAATGTAAATATACTTTTTTATTACTATCAAACGGTGTTAAAGCTTTTAAATCATCATAACTATCTTTAGCAAAATAATAATATATAAAAAGTAATATTGTAAAAATAAGTATTAATAAATTTTGATACTCTTTTCTACTTTTTTCATCTCCATATAATATAAAGTTTTTTTCTTTGTAATTAGCATAATAACTTAAAAGAATAATGCCAATATATATAAGCCATACAAAGTTTTCTATTTTAATATCTTCTAGACGATCAAACTTATCATTCATAGTATATAATATTAAATTTTATTATATAAATGAAAAAAACTTTGTGCTGAACACAAAGCTATCTTCTTATTCCTTTTTTATCATCTAAATTATTTGTCTTAAATATTTCTGCCATATGCTTTATTTCTTTTAATTTTTTTATTTGTTCTTTTCTACTAGTGTCTTCTTTTTTAATAACAAATGATTTTGATGAAGGTTGCGCTAGAACATTAAATTTTTCTTCTTTCATGGTTACCTCCTACAAACTTTTTTGTTTTTCAATTTCATAATCTTTTAAATTAAAATTATTTTGAGACGCTAATTCTATTAATCTCTGTTCTGATGCATTATATATTTCACTAACAGATACTAAAGCTGCTCCAAAACCACCTACAATAAACGCACTACCATAATAATCAATTAAATCTTGTCTTAATTTTTCAAAATCTAAATTATACATTTTTACACCTCTTTTATTATTCACTAACAAGCACTACATCTATATATAGTATAACACATGATTATTAATTATTCACAACTATAGTACTAAATTGTCAAAATAAAACTACTTTCAATTTAATTTGAAAGTAGTTCTTATATTATTTTGAAAAGTTCGAATTTAATATCAATCTGGTGCCGAAAGATAGAATTGAACTATCCGCTGATCATTACCAATGACCTATTTTACCACTAAACTATATCGGCATCTGGTGCTGAAAAAGGGATTCGAACCCCCGACCTGCTCTTTACGAGGGAGCTGCTCTACCAGCTGAGCTATTTCAGCCTTTTTATTAACAAAAATATTATAACAAAAAAATAGATATAAATAAATATATCTATTTTAAATTAGCTAATCTTTCTTTTATTTTACTATTAACAAAACCTAAATCTGCTTTACCTTTAACCATAGGTGCAATTGCTCCCATGACTTTTCCCATATCTGATGGTCCTGCAGGATTAACTTTAGCAAATACTTCATCAATCACTTTTAATACTTCTTCTTCACTCATTTGAGCTGGCATATATTTACTTAGAATATCAATTTCTTTTTGAGTTTTATCAATTAAATCTTGTCTTCCACCTTTTTCAAATTCCTTAATTGATTCACGTCTTGTTTTAATTTCTCTACCAATAATAGTTATAATTTCTTCATCACTAAGTTCATGTTTTACTTTTATTTCTTCTAATTGAATAGCACCCTTAACCATTCTAATTACAGATAATAAATCTCTATTTTGATTTTTCATCGCATTTTTTAAATCAATTAAAATTTTTTCTTTCATAGTATCACCTTTCAAAAAGAGAACCATAATTGGTTCTACTAATAATCTCTTTCTCTATTTCTTTTACGACTGTTACGAATTGCTTCTTTTTTAGCTAATCTTCTCTTAACGCCTGGTTTCATATAACCTTCGTTTCTTTCTCTAACTGCTTTTAGGAGGCCGTCTCTCATATTTTTTTGTTTCATAGTACGTAATGCACCTTCAACGTTTCCATTCTTTACTACTACTGTAGACATCTATAATCCCTCCCTTCTTGACTGTCAATATTATAACACCAATTATTACTTATTACAAGAAAAATTTCATTTAAACGTTATTTTACATCAAAAAAATGGCAATTTCGCCACTTTTTTTGTTAAATCATTATTCTTCTTACAAAAGTACCAATATATTTACCTAAATAAAATATAATAGTACCCAGTACTTCTATAATAGGCTCAATTATAGGTATTGAAAGAATTAATAATAAAATTAGTAAAATTTTTTTCTTCTTTTTTATATAACTTATTAAAATTGACATAAACGGTTGGCTGTTAATCTTCTTATTGCAGAACCTAAACTTCTACCTAAATCTAACATTGAATTAATTCCTCTTACAATAGAACTAAATAAAGTTCCCGAAATTCCCCCACCATTTATTTCTAACATTTCTTTTTTTTCTAGCTTCATAGATACCTCCTAATTACATTTTAATGGACGAACAAATCCATCAATTAATCCAATCATAAAAACAATACCACTTCCAATTAGAGCCCAAAAACCAAAATTAATACCACCACCATTAATTTTTAACATTTCTTCTTTTTTTAAATTTTTCATTTTTTTATTCCTTTCTTTATTTTATTTTTTATTTCTTTTAAAATTGTTGTTTTCTTAGATTGAAATATAATTTCAATCACATCATCATCATTACTATCATCAATTAGTAACTTTACTTCTTTATAAAGTTTATTAGAATCATTTTGAAAATTAGTTGCTACTTCATAAGAAAACGTTCTTTTTTTCTTATCTATAATGAGATCATAATTCTTGATAATAGCCATTTCATCATACGGAACCAAGATATAAACATAATTATTTCCTCCTTCTTTTATTTGTAATCCAGTAAAATAATAATATTTATTGTATTTATAAAAACAACTAATAAAAATAAATGTTAGTAACGTAAAAATCAAAATTATAGTTAAATTTAAAATATAACGAGGACTTTTTCTAAATATTAGTTCTTGATACTTATTCACTTTTTTTCACATCCTTCACTATTTTTCCGCCTTTTATTTCCATATTTCTATCATATAAATCTAAATTATTTAAACGATGTGAAACTATTATTATCGTTTTATCACTATATTTAGAAAATAATCTTTTTAAAATCCTTCTTTCTAAATTAACATCCATTTGATTTAATCCTTCATCAATAAGAAGAATTTTAAAATCCTTTTGTAAAGCCCGTCCTAATATAATGCGTTGTTTTTCGCCTCCAGAAAAATTAAAACCATTTTCTTCAACTATATAATTTAGATTAATCTTTCTTTTATCTAAAATACTATTTATCTCACAAAGATTAATTATTTCTTTTAATTTATCACTATTACAAACATTTAAATTATTTAATAACGTATCAGAAAATAATATTTCATTTTGACTTATATAAGTGATACTGTTAGATATAGCTTTTTTACTAAAATAATTATAATCAATATCATCGATAAAAAGATTATTGTTTTCTATTTGATAATACTTCATAAATATTTTAAAAAGGGTTGACTTACCACTTCCAGATGCCCCTGTTATTAATATTTTTTCACCATTATTTATTTCTAAATTAATATGATCAAGAATTGTTTCAATATTATTATAAGAATAAGTTAAATTAGTAATTTTGATCTTTTTAAAATTAAAATTATTAACTATTCCTTCATCCTTATACTCAATAAACATTCCAACTACTCTTTTTAAAGAATTACAGGCTTCTTTAAAATTCACATCTAAATTAAAAATATTTTTAACTGCTTCAATAAAATAATTAGATAATGAATAAAACAACATTAAATAACCTAAAGTAAATTTGTCATCATATATTTGATAAGCTGAATAGTAAATAATCAGGATGATACCAACACCAAATATTAAATCACTTAATATTTGTTTTGCATTATTTAAATTTTCAAACTTAAAATATTCTTCTAGATATTTATAAAAACGTAAAGCAAATTTACTTTTAATAAACTTTTTAATATTTAAATTTTTTACTGTTTCAAAACCACTTATTGATTCTACTATTAACGAAGTATAATTTTCTTTTCTATGTTGTAAATTTTTAACTGACCTATTTATAATAGGATTAAAGAAAATAGTAATAACTAAATAAATAGTAGTGATTAAAATAAGCATTACACTTAATTTAATATTAATAGTAAATAAAATGATAATTGAAACTAATAAAAGCGGTAAATCAGTAAATAAACTAATCAGTATTTTAACAATTGTATCTTTAATTAATACTAAATCACCAAAACGTGAAACTATTTCTCCTGTTGTTCGATTACGATAATATTGATAAGGAAGGTCAATGATTTTATCATAAACATTGCAAGACATATTCATATCAAGCCTTTGATTTAAAAAGATAACAAGTTTGTTTCTAAAGTAACTATTTAAAATCTTAATAAGTTCAAGTGTTAGAAAAATAAGAAAAATAAATAAAATATAATTAGGAGATGTATTAATACTATCAATTATTATCTTAAAATATAAAGAAGATAAACACGAAAATATTATAACTATGATAGACAGTAAAAATATAAAAACAAGAATTTTTTTTAGAGGTTTGATAAATTCTATACAGAAATTAAAAATTGAAATATTGTTTTCCATCGGGATTGTTTTTGTGGGATACAAATTTATAACTATTCCATCCCACATTTTTAAAAACTCTTCAAATGTTATCTTCTTTACTTTAGAAGCTGGATCACCGATAATTAAGTATTTTTTCTTTTTATTTACTTTATAAATAACTACATAATGACCATAATTATTTATTGTAACATGGGCAATTAAAGGTAAAAATATTTTTTTATTATCTAAATCATCAATACTTACCTTTAAACACTCAGCTTCAAAACCAACTTCTTTGGCACCTTCACATAAATTATAAGCATTAACTCCTAACTTGGTTGTCTTTGTTATATCTCTTAATTTTTCTAATGGCACAAAACCATTATAGTATTTAATAATCATCAAAAGAGAGCAACTTGCACAGTCTTTCAAATCTACTTGTTTAACAAACGGATATTTCATCATTTTTTCCCTCCTCACTTATAACATTCCACATATTTTTTTCATATCCTTTTTTTTACAAAAAAAAATTACTATTTTTTGAAAATAGTAACATTTTTACTTCCATATCTCTTCTCTTTTAAAATTTGTAAATCACAATTAACAGTTCCCTCTTCATATTCACAAACAATAATTCCCCCATCATTTAATAAATTATTTTTAATTATTAAATCAATAGCATTATTCATCATATTTAAATGATATGGAGGATCTAAAAATATAATATCAAACTTCATATCAAATGTTTTTAAAGCTTCAACATAATCTTTTTTTATCAAAAAATAATCTTCTTCTACTTTTAAGCTAGTAAGATTCTTTTTTAAAGCATCAATAACTATTTTGTTATTATCAACAAAGTAACAAGATTGTGCTCCCTCACTTAAAGCCTCAATCCCAAGTCCTCCAGATCCTGCAAATAAATCTAAGCAGATACTACCTTTAACATAGTTTTGAATAGATGCAAATAAAGATTCTTTTACTCTATCCATTGTAGGTCTTGTACCCTCTATATTATAACCTTTAATTTCTCTACCTTTATATTTACCACTAATAATTCGCATATTACCACCAACAACATTTTACCACATCTATTTTAAAGTTGAAAGAACTGTTTGTAACATATCAATAGTACTTATAACCCTTTCAAATTTATCACTTGGTCTTAACCTATAATCTTCTTTCATTTTTTCTTCAAATAAAGAAAAGGCATTAGGATTACGATTTAATATTTTATACCATTCAGAGTGTTCATGTAAATATTTAACATAATTGGGATTATTTTTAATCATAAATTGTAGTTTTAAAATCATTAGTCATCAAAATGTTTGTAAAGAGGTCTTGGTTTATATTCCTCTTTTTTGGTATCAGTAGAGTCTTTACTAGTTAAATCTTGAACCATCCCAATCACTCTTTGTAAATTACCTATTCCAGTTTGAACACTATCTAAATTTATTCCTTTTACCCAGTTCATAACATCATTAAATGAAAAAGCACTTGCACTTGCGGCAGCAGTAGCAACCCCTACTTTTAAGTAATCATTCCATACATTATCATCTTTACCATACATATCATACATTTCATAAAACTTCTGCCATGTCATCTCCCCACTTTTTACATATTTTAAAAGCCTTGGATTTTCTTTAACAAAAGCTTTAAATTCCTCTTTTTTATCCATGATAACCACCTAATATAGTTTATGCAGAAAAAGATTTTTGTTAACAAAAAAAGAGATTAAATAATCTCTCCAATTGAATAAGGATAGTTAGTACTTTCTATCTTTACCATTACACTTTGATGTAATAGTTCTTTACATCCTTTAGTTTTGATATATAAATAGTTACCAGTGTGGCCAAATAAATATCCATCACGTTCTACTTCTGGAATAAATTCTAATTCCTGACCAATAAACTTATCCATATACTCTATTTCTAACTCTTTACTAAGTTCAATTAAAGTTTTAACTCTTCTTTTTTTAGTTACTTCATCTACTTGCCCATCCATAAATGTCGACTTAGTTCCTTCACGTGGAGAATATGGAAAAACATGTATCTTACTAAATCTTATTTTTTTTACTGTTTCTAGTGTTTCATTAAATAATTCTTCTGTTTCTCCAGGGAAGCCTACAATAATATCTGTAGTTATAGAAATTAATGGTCTAATCTTTCTTATCTCTTCAATCTTATCAATAAAATATTTTTTATCATACTTACGATTCATTAATTTTAATATTTTATCTGAACCAGATTGTAGAGGTATATGCATATGATCAACTAATACTTTATTATTTTTTAATATATCTAAAAATTCATCATCCAACTCTGTAATTTCTATTGAAGATATTCTAAGTCTCTTTAACTCTTTTATTTTTAAAATATCTTTTAATAAATCAGAAAATGAATAGTCTTCAAATTCTGAACCATAATGTCCAGTATGAATTCCTGTTAGTACTACTTCTTCATGACCACCAGCAACTAAAGTTTTTATTTCTTCTAAAACATCTTCTGGCTTTTTACTGCGAACATTTCCCCTTGTATAAGGAATTATACAATAAGAACAAAAGTTATTGCATCCATCTTGTATTTTAACAAAGGCACGGGTTTTATCAAAATTATTTAATTTCATCGTTTCGAATGGAACATCAGTTAAATCATATATATCAACTACTTGTTTCTTCTCTTTTTCATACTTTTCAATATATTCTGCTATTTTACTTTTATTTTTATTTCCTAGTACTACACTAACACCTTCCATACCTACTAAATCTTTAGAACGATGTTGACTCATACAACCACATACAATAATTAAAGCATCAGGATTAGCTCTATGTGCCTGTCTAATTGTTTTTAATGACTTATTATCTGCTGTATTTGTTACAGTACACGTATTTATAATATAAACATCAGCATCCTCCAAATTAGATACTTCTTTATATCCTTTATCTTTCAATAAATCACTTATAACATTACTCTCATATGTATTTACCTTACATCCTAATGTATATATATAAAATTTCATCTTACCACTTCCTTTAAAAAAATAAGCCTAAGCTTATTCTAAGTTATTTCTAAATTCTTTTAATGCTTTTAAAAATTCATCATTATCATCATTTTTAATAGCATCAAAAACAATTGTTTTTTCTAAATCATCTTCATGATTAATAGGTTCTTGTTTCTCTCTAAAAGCTGGTATTTTAGGATATTTTACATCATTGTTAACTCTACCATATATCGGAGAAATAAATTCACTATTTTGAAACTTTGATGGCTTGCGAGTTTCTTTTTCTTCCATAGTTTCTACTACGGGAGTACTTACACTTTTCTCAATAACTTCTTCTGGCATAATTTGAACCTTAGCTTCTTCATCTTCTACAACTACAGGTTTTTCTTCACTAGGAATCTCCACTTTAGTAACATCATCAACATCTTTTTTTACAGCTTTTAATAATTCTTGATAACTAATAATAGCTTTTTCTTCTTGTTCTTCTTCAAAAGATTTTACTTCATCAACTTTAGTTTTATTTACATCCTCTTGCATCTTATCCAAAACAGCCTCTAAATCAACTGACTCAATATCCTTTTTTGATGCATCTTCTATTTTAACTCTTTCAATTCTTTTTCTTTTATTTTTAACAAGTAAAAATATAACAAAGAAAATAACTAAAACATATGCTAATGCGACTGCAACATAATAAAAAGTTGAATTATTAATAATATTCATTAATGAATTCATAATATCACTCCATATTTTCATAATTTAATACACTTAGTATATAAAGAGGTACTGTCTCTACTCTCATAATATTTTTCCCTAAACTAATACTTTTAAACCCAATATTATTTAAGTACTCTTCTTCTTTTGGAGATATTCCTCCTTCAGGTCCAATTACTATATTAATTTTATCATAACTTTTATGTGATTGCAAAAACATTTTAATAGTATTTTCTTTTTCTTTAGTACTACAAACTAATTTTAAGCCAGTTTCATTTTCTAATTCACTCATCTTTTTTACTTCTGTTATTATAGGTATATTAACACGCATAGATTGTTCACTAGCTTCTTTTACGATTCTCATCCATCTTTCAAGTTTTTTATCTTCTTTTTCTTTATTTAACTTGATAATACTACGTTCCATTTCGACTGGAATAATTTTATTTACCCCAAGTTCTGTTGCTTTTTGCAAAATCAAATCCATTTTAGGTTCTTTTAAAAGAGGAATTATCAATACTTTTTCGATTATTTTCTCATCAATTTTTTCATAACATTTAACCACATTTACTTCAAGATTTCCATTTACAAAATCTATACAGCACAAATATACTTTTTCATCACACACAATCTCAATATTATCGCCACTTTTCATACGCATAACACGAGTTATATGATAAACATCATCATTTCTAAGCTCAAATTTATTATCTTTTAATTTATCACTAAAATATCTCTGCATTCTTCTCACCACATCTATTTTACCACAACAAAAAACAATCGCAAAGGATTGTTTAATTTAATTGTGTTTTTGACAATGTTATAACTGGGCGCACGCCATGGTCACCGCTGCTGCCAATGGTGCCTTCTCCCAAGCGGCCGACGAAGGCCACTGCCCAAGCGATGTTAGAGTTAGATGCATATGAAGTCGATGTCCAATAAGCGTATGGTGCACTAGTACTATTTAAATTTCCATATAACCATGTTGGTAATCCTGATATATTTGAAATAGAATTTGCATCAAAAGTTTTTCCTGCAGCTGTTGCTATTTGTTGTCCTGTTGGTAAGCTTATTTGTGATTCTGTTAATTTTGTCCATCCTGTTGTACTTGTTTTTA
>OLGM01000682.1_pt1 | contig 19499 bp, 34 predicted proteins | sample 1606001 | NCBI WGS metagenome assembly OLGM01 (sample SAMN03283294) | human gut metagenome | biome: human-associated habitat; material: feces | host: Homo sapiens | place: Peru | collected 2012
GTCGCCGCTGCTGCCGATCTGGGCGGAGTTGCCGCTGCTGCCGATCTGGGCGTAGTCGCCGCTGCTGCCGATCTGGGCGTAGTCGCCGCTGCTGCCGGTAGAATTTGGCGCTTTTTCAATCGTTTCTTCCTTGAGATAATCGATGCAAGCTTTGACAAATCCGGGCAAGCCAAGCTTTACGCCAATATGCAGTTTTCTTGTGGCAAACTTCCCGTTATCCCCTTCTACCGGCTTTTCCAGCGCCTTGACTGCTGCAAAGTCGCTGACTTTTCCGCTATCATTTACAAGCGGGTAAAAATTAAGCACATCAAAAGGATTAACGCAATAATGCATCATTCCTTTTTCGCAAATCTCTCCGCCCTCTTCTTCATAGTCTGTGTTTTCCCGATACTGTTTCCCTTTGCAGATCATGCCGGGTTCAAAGGCTTTGTAGCCGTTCAAATTATCCATTGTTTTCCTCCATATAAACATAAGCGGTTTGGACGCCAAAATCCCGCGCGGCCTGATGGTCGGCAAAGAATACGTCGATGCGGTTCTCCTTGATCGCGCCGCCGCAGTCCTCGGCGGTGTATGTATGGCTCGTGCCGTCGGCAAAGAAGATCGTGACAGAGGATCCGTAAGGGATCACGCGAGGGTCAACCGCGATCGTGCGCCCCTCGGTCGCCAGCGTTCCGGTCGAGGTGATGCCGTCCGTCTTGCCGCAGCACTTCATGCACGGACAATAAGCGGTCAACTTAAATTCGCCGAGCGGTTCGCCGATGTCGAGCACCGCGCATCCTTCTGCGGGCTTGTCCTCGCCGGAGAGCTTGTCCTCGATGACCGGCGGCTCGCCCTTGTACGGCTGCCCGGTGGTCTTGACCGTCAGCACCGCAAAGAGGATCAGCAGCGCCGCGAGGAACAGGCAGACGGCGGCGATGCGCGCCGAAGCGTCGGCCTTGCGCTGCTCGCGGGTGCGTCGGTCGCGCCTCATGCCCTGCCCTCCAGCTTGTCCAGTGCCCGCATAAACCAATGCGTCACGGTGCCGATGCCGATAAAGATAAACAGTGTGCTCATTCCTTTTCTCCCTTCTTCTCGTTCGGCACAAGGCCGACAAACTCAAGGCCGCGACCGAGTGCGTAAATCTCGCCCATGATCGTCCCCAGCTTTACAGGGTCAGGGGGCGTGACCCAGATAATCTTGTACTCTGGCTTTTTTCTCATTGCCTTTTCCTTTCTTCCGTGCTACAATAAGCACGGACACAATATCTTGTGGTAAGATTTGTCCCACCCGCCCCGCTCGATGCTGCAACATTGGGCGGGGCATTTTTTACTGCCCATCGCTGGATTTTAGCAGCGCGTCCACGGTAACGCCGTAGTGCTTTGCCAGCTTCTTGACTTGGCGCGGATGCGGGTGGCACACGCTCTCTTTCCAGTTTTTGATCGACGTCTGCGATACGTCGATTTCTTTTGCAAGACGATAATTCGTCTCGCCGCGCTCAGCTTGCAGCCGAGCAAGGTTTTCAGGAAAACTCAATTTATCCTCTCCTTTCATTGCTGTTGTTCACCTCCTCCGCTCTGTGGTAAAATGGAGTACAGAAAGGAGGTGATCTCATGGATCCTATTAAGCGTTACGCGCTTGACATCGCAAAAGAAATCGTTGTCGCCAAAATGTCAAACTCTACCATTCACCCCAACAAAGAAAACGGAGTGCAAGTCGCTGATTTCTTCGAAGAAATCTATAAGCGCGTCTTAGCTTTATCCAAGTCGGAAAACTAACCACGTTCCAGATTCACCACCACCTGCGCGGCTGCTGCAAGGGCCTGCATCCCTTCGGCGGTCGCGCAGCCGTGTTCAGCCCACTTCTCAATAGCATTGAGCAACGTGTCCTCAAGGCGCTTTTCAGTCTCGGTCAATTTTTTCACCTCCAAAATTAGAGTATTCTATTGACAAATTGGAGCAATGGTGATACTCTAAGTTTGCGACAACTATATGTTTCTCACCAGCTCGATTTGCCGGGGTGGTCAGGTCTCTTATTGCCTGTCCACGGTTTTTAGTATACTCCAGACTTGAGCATTTGTCAATAAAGACTTGACCGTCAGATTGCACAAGTATAGAGGATTGAATTTATGCCATTTACTCAAAACTTCAATTACTGCATGGAGCAAAAGAGATACACCGCGTACAAGTTTGCAAAAATAATTGGTGCGAGTAACCAGGGCGTTTTGAATTGGCAGTCCGGAGAGTGCATTCCATATCCAAAAACCAAAAAGAAGATCGCCGACCATTTCGGCATCACGCTTGCCGAGCTGGATGGAGACGAGCTTCCCGCGCTGCCGGAAAAAGGCGCAAAAAAAGCCCCCGATCCGAAGACCGAGGGCGTGAAAAAAGCCCCCGCCACAGAGGGCGAGGGCTATACGGAGTTGCAGAAGGCCGCTATTCAGTTTGTGTTGTCATTACCGCCGGAAAAGCTGGAGCGGTTTATAAAAATGGGCCGCGCTGCTTTTGAGGAAAACCAATGAAAGAAATCATCATTTCACTCGGCTGTGCTGCTATTTCCGGCATTGTCGCATGGATCGTTGCAAAACAGGCGGCAAAGGCAGAAATCAAAAAGCTGCAAACAATATGGGCGCACGAAAAGGAAACGGCCTGCGATGCCGATTTTGACAAAATGGTATCTGCCGTTTCCCTTTACGCAAAATACCCGTCTCCAAATGATTTCCATGATGCGACCGATGCCGTCGCCGTTTATCGGGCAAAGGCAACCGAGGAAATGGCGGTCGAGGTCGACAAACTCAGCGAATTGATAGAGCGGTTCAAACCAAATTGTGACGCGATCTTGAAGCAGTTAAATGCCGTGATCGAATGCAAGCGGAAAGCCAACGGTTAAAATGCGGCCTTTCCGGCTTCGCCCTCTTTCCAAAACACTTCAAGTTCCCCGGTAAACAGGTTTCGCGCCATTCGGTAAAGCTCGGTCATTGCGGTCTCTCGATCCATGCCGTCGCATTCCATGCCGATTTCATACTCGGCACCTTTTTCTTTACTGATCGCCCAAATTTTCATTTTAGAGCCTCCATAATTTTTTGAAGTTGTTCGTCGGATAACTTTTGTATCAGGTCAAAGGCTTCTGCCAGCATTTCTTGATATTTTATTGTATCACATTTTGCGTCGTTACACAACATCTTGCGTCCCTCCATTTGGCTCTAAGGCTATTTTTTGCTCCTCCTCCGCGAGGATGCGCTCGATCAGCGCGAGCATTTCGTCTTTCTGCTTCGGCGTTAGGAGCAGATAAAGCGCCGCCGCCGCTTGCACCTGTGTGTCCATGCTTCGACCTCCTTTTCGGTATTCATATCTATTTCCACAACAGGCGTTTGCTGCACGGCGCTGTGCAACAATTAAGAAATATTGTGGAGCGGCGCGCAGCCGCGGGATCACTTTTTATTTTACTATATGTCGATTATTGCATTTTGTGCAGTCGAAAATATAATAACAGAGGGGAGAAAGTTTCTCATGATGTGTCCAAATTGCGGGAGCGAAAATGTAACGATTGAAATCCAGCAGGCTACGACCTACACGAAAAAACACGGAAACGGAATTGGCGGGCATCTGAACAATGCCGCCCGCGGCTTGACTGCGTTTTGCACTCTCGGCATATCTAATCTTGTTTGGAAAAAGAGCAAGGGGAACGAAAAGACTGTCGTTAAAAACGAAAAGGTTTGCCTCTGCCAAAACTGCGGTTATTCCTGGACTATTAAGTAACTAAAGGCCCCGCCGCCCTCTGCAACAAACGGCGGGGCCTTTTTGCAGCCGGCGAGAAGCGGTCGCCGCTGCTTGTCTTTACCGTAGCCCACTTTGGCTTGGTAATTCAATGCCGAAGCCTTGCAATAAAACAGCGTTCGACATGGCTCGACAAGACCTCATCTTGCGACTTTGCGGCGCGAAAATCGGAAAAAATTAAGGTGGCATAAATGAATATTCAAGAAGTGTGTAGAATCCGTAAAGAAGAATTGAAACTGACCTATCAGGAAATTTCCGACGTTTCCGGCGTTCCGCTGTCCACCGTGCAGAACTTCTTTTCCAAGTTTTCTAAAGCTCCGTCGATCTACACCGTTGCGCCGATCTGCAAAGCGCTTGGAATATCGCTTGATGAGGCGTTCGGGATTTCCGAACACCTGACGCCGACCGAGGAAACTTTGCAAGCGCGCAACGATGAGCTGGAACGCCATGTTGACGCAAAGGCCGATACCATTGAGATCATGCGGCGCGGTGTCCATATCCGCAACGGCGCGATTGCTGTAATGTTTGTTATCATCGCTCTTCTCGCTGCGTGGTGCGTGTACATTGATTTTCATTGTGTAGATTACGGATTTTGGAGGGGGCTCTGATGAGAGCGGCATTGTATATCCGCGTCTCGAGCGAGGAGCAGGCGCGGCACGGCTTGTCCCTGCAAGAGCAGCGGGACACGCTGACAAGGTATGCCAAAGCGAATAAAATGACCGTGGTGGGCATATATGAGGACGCGGGCATATCCGCGCGAAAGCCGTATAAAAAGCGTCCTGCGCTTCTGCGTCTGCTGGACGATTGCAAAGCAGGGAAGGTAGACACGATCTTGTTTATCAAGCTCGATCGCTGGTTTCGAAACGTTGCCGGGTACTACGATGTACAGACGCAGCTGGACAAATACGGCGTGACGTGGCAAGCGACGGAAGAGGACTACGAGACGCGCACCGCGTCCGGGAGATTAAAGGTCAACATTATGCTTTCCGTCGCGCAGGACGAGGCCGACCGCACAAGCGAGCGAATCAAATTTATCAACGACGGCAAACGGGCAAAAGGCCAACCGGCAGGATCAAAAGCCCCTTTAGGGTATATCATCAAGGACAGGCAATACCAGATTGATAACGACACGGTAGCCGCTGCGCGAGATATGTTTGCGGCGTATATTAGACTGCAAAGCGTGCTTGGCGTAAAGAAGTATATGCTCGAGACGTGGGGCATTGACCGCGCGTATACCAAGTATGTAAACTATTTTCGGAACCGGCTTTATATCGGCGAGGTGTACGGTATTGAAAATGCTTGCCCCGCCCTAATAAGCAAGCAGGATTTTGACATTGTAAATGATATTCTCCGCCAGCGGTCGCAGCGCTGCGCGGGAGTTGAGACCGATCGTGTTTATCTGTTCTCCGGCCTGTTGCATTGCAAAGAGTGCGGGAAAACGATGCAGTCGGAAACGGCAAAGCAGATTTATACCTACTATCGTTGCAGGACGAGAATGCTTGACAACTCCGCGTGCCAGCACAAAAAGAGGATCCGCGAAGACGCGCTGGAAGATTATTTATTGCATGAGCTTGAAGGAATCGCCGAGCGAAACAATCGCTATTACAAAAAGGCAGAAAAAAAGCCCACGCAAAGCGCGGACGCGATCCGAAAGAAAATGGGTAAGTTGAAAACGCTTTATCTTAACGATTTGATCGAGTTGGACGAATACAAGCGGGAGTATGCGAGCTTGAAAAAAGCACTTGAAGCGGTAGAGGAAAAGCCGAAGACAAACCTTGATTCGCTCCGAAACGGGCTTGCTGAGTATGACACTTACTCCCGGGAAGAGAAAAAAGAATTTTGGACGCGCTTTATCCGGAGAATTGACGCAGATGACGAGGGCGCGTTTTTTGTAACGCCCCGTTAGGCATATTTGCCCTTGGTGTTCCAAAAGGTAAATTATGCCCAAAAGAATCCCCCCGTCTTACGACGGGGGGTGTTCTCATTTTTCGAGCTTCCGCATCACGCTGTTGTACACGCGTTCATTGACGATTTTAAGGCTGTCCATCAGCTCATCCATGACCTCCCACGCTCTTGCCGGAGACATGGCGGAGACGGCCTGCAAAAAATCGCTGTCGCCGTAGCTGCCTACCGTTTCAGACACATAGGTCTTGACCGGCGCAGGAGCTGCCGAATACAACATCGGCCTTTCCGGTTCTTTGGGCGCGTTTTGATTTTGGATGATGTACAGCGCCGCAAGCTTCTGGTAATTGGGCCAGCTCGATTCCTCTGTCTCAAGCCGCGATATCCACAGATTGACCTCGTTTTCGTCGATCAAGGGGACGCACCCCCTTTATTCCTCCATCAGGCTCGCGGCACGACGCAGCGCTTCCTTTACACGGTCGTCGTCCGTCTCGCGCATCATGTCGTTGATCTGCTCGCGCAGGTGCTCCATGCCGTCGGCGCGGCTGTAGTGCCCGCGGACGTAATGCGTGCCGCGGCGAGCATAGGAGCTGCCCCTGCCGTAAGTGCCGCGCATATCGGCCTGCCAGTCGCCGCCGCGAGAATAATCACCGTCGCGGGAATAGTCTCCATCGCGAGAATAACCGTTATCTTCCATCATCTCGATCTTGTCGATGTTCTTGATGGTGGCGGTCAGCTTGTGCGCGATCTCAAGGTCGCCCGCGCCCAGGTCGCCTTTACGCGCCAGCTCGTCGAGTTCGTCGCACAGCATATTGCGCAGATCATACATTGCTTTCTTGCTCATGTCCATTCTCCTTTCAAGACATACCAATACTTGCCCGCTCTCTTTCCTTTTACAAGCCCCAATCTAACCCGACGGGCTGCTGCGACAGTGCTAATTCCTTCTTCTGCCGCATAATCAGAGAGTTTCTGCAAATTGGATGGTGTATTGTGTTTTATGTTCCATTCTTCCAAAATTTCGTCAAGTGAAACTCCACATTTCACCCTTCGGTATACAAATGATTTGTCATAAATCCCATTGTTATCAGCAAACTCCGATGCAGTTATTTTTCTACCGTGATAATCATAAAAGGTAGTAACTGCACGGTTATCTTGCTGCTCTTTGGCTGTTGCCCATCTGCAATTATCAGGAGAATACCCCTTTGTTCCATCAATGCGGTCAATGCTTTGATGCGTCTTGTCAAGGCCCTCAACATAACCGCTTGAAACCGCCCATTCTCTGAATGATGCAAACGAGTTATTCCAATCGTCGCATACGGTAATGCCTTTTGCGCCATAGTTTTTATAAGAAGAGTCCCATGCCTTATAGCATCTATTTCTCATCCCTTGCCAAATCTTATATAAACGAGAATAACTCCCGTCGTGAGTTGTGTTTTCTTTTGCAAATTTCTCCTTGCACTCTTCTCTAAGGCATCCGCACGATAATTGTCCTGTAAGCAACCTGCTTGCGTGCAAATCTATTTGCGCTCCGCAATCACATTTGCAGTGCCATGTTGTTCTTCCGAAATCGGACTTCCCAACAACCAGCAGTCTCCCAAATTTTTTTCCAGAAAAATCAATGCCTACATAACTCTTGCGTTTCATTCGGCAATCCTCCATTTAATGTATTTGGACAAAACAAATTATACATCAAATGTTTGCAAATAGCAATGGTTGACCGTGTTTCTTATGCGATCCTCTCTATAGTAAGATTGCTGTTGGCGAAGTTGACGGCCTGAGTGCTGGTGTTTTCCATTGCAACCGTCAGGCAGCAGCCTTTCGGTACGCAGACCTGCGCGGAAACATAAATGTTAAAGTAGTTCTCTACCGCCGCAGGCGTGACGATAGCTGTTGCGCTGGTCAGCGGCTCTCCGTTGATGGCAAGCGCCGCCGTGATGGCCTCAACCGTGCCTCCGGTGGGAATAGCGATGTTGCCGCCAAAGGAGACCCGAAACAGAGCGCGGTTTTGATTGGTGAGGCCGCGCAGCGTGACAATGCCCGCGCCCTGGCGATGCACGATACAGGGCTTGCTATTGACCGCCGTTTCGGTCAAGGGAACGTTCTGGCCTGCGGCTACGCTCACAATATTCGCATTTGTGTACTCTGCCAAAATAATCAGTCCTTTCTAAAGGGGTCGATTTCGACCCGGTTAAAATACAGCGGCGAGGCAATAGCCCCGCCGCGTTGTTGTCAGTATCGGCACGGGGCCGACCATTTTGCCATTGTCGGCAAAAAGCTATGCTATGCAGTTTATTTTTTTCGAGTTGTTTGATTGTTGCTTTGCGATATGGGAACCTCAATGCACTCTTCGTCGCTCCAACCATGTGCTTTGCGAGAAACAAGCGTTGCTGGTTTTATACCTGTTATTTTAGACCATTCAGCAGTTGTATGCGTTTCACCACAATAAGTAATGTAAACGTTTGTGCGACGGTTGTTGTTTTGAGTAATCGTATCTGCCCAGCGGCAATTATCGGGGCTATATCCCTTGCTGTTATCAATGCGGTCAATGGACAATCTGTCTTGATAGCCGTTAGCAACGGCCCATTCTCGGAACTTCAAAAAATCTGTTCGCCATTCTTGGCATATGCCTATACCTCTGGCGCCGTATCGCTTGAAATTGCGATCTGCTTGAGAATAACATCTCGATTTCATGTTGCTCCATATGCGATAAAGCCGGTCCTCATTCCCAAACCCGTGCGTTTTTGCACGCTTAGACTTCTGTTCAGAAGAAAAGCATCCGCAAGACGTAGTTAATCCACGCTTTAAACAAGAAGCGAGAACGGTTTTTTGTTTCCCACAATCGCATTTGCACAACCATCTTGTTCCATGACTTATAGGCGAATACTTGTCCAGCTCGACAACGGTAAGGCGTCCAAATCTTTTTCCGGTCAAATCTTCCAGTTTGATTTGTCCGCATCCGCAACTTGTAACAAGCCCTCTGTTTAAGGAATTTGTGGAATATTTTTTTTCATTGCCGCAATCGCACCGGCACTTCCACATTATGCACCCAGCAGAATCACGCGCGTCAGTTTTCTCAATAACAGTTAACTTCCCATATCGTTTGCCCGTCAAGTCAATTGATTTTCCCATGCAAACACCCCTTTCTATACATCAAGTATAGCACGAGTATTTGCATTTATCAACACTTAACATCCGCAGCCGCACCCGCACCCTGCATACTGATACGGGGCAGGAACCGCAAAAGAAGGAACAGGGCGAGGATTGTAATAAGCAAACTGACCGCTCACGTAAGACTTGAGCGTATCATTCTGCGCCGCCTGCGAAGCTGCCAGCTGCGCCGCAAAGAGCTGCTGGTTCTGTTCAGCAATCTTCGCGTCCTTCGCTGCGATCTCCTGCGCGGTCAGACGCTGGTCAACTCCGCGGAATCCGTTGTTCATCGCGTCAATGATGTCGCGCGTCGCGTTCTGCACGGTGTTGCGCGTGTCGCACGCCTGCGCCGCCATGTCGTAGCGCACCTGCGCGATCGCGGCACGGTTCTCGCAGCAGCAATTCGCGGTCTGCATCTGCATGGCGTTGAGCTGCTGCATGAGCGCCGCCTGCTGGTTGGCGCGGGAAAGCTCGGCCTGTGCAAAGCCGTTTGACATTGCCATGTTAGTGCCGTTGACAAGCTGCGCCTGCTGGTAGAAGCCGTCGCAAAGGCCCTGATTTACGCTGTCGATCTTGCGCTCGACATTGGCAAAATCAGAGGTCAGCACATAGCCGTCGACCACGCCGCCGGAATTGCCGGCGTTGTTTCCCCAGCCGTTGTTTCCCCAGCCGCAAAAAACAAACAGGAAAAGAATGATGATCCACCACGCGCCATCGCCGCCGAAGCCGCCAAAGCCGCTGTTCATCATGCCGGTTGGCGCAACAGGCATAGTGGCCTGAACGCCGCCGTCAGAAAGAGACATAGTATCACTCCTTTAAAAAATTTTTATTCATCAAATCGTGGCCACGATGTTGATTTATGTTGATGATTACTGCATCAGGCTTTGAAACTGCTTTGCCATTTGCTGCAGCTGGTTTAACTGCGCCTGCGAGAGTTTGCCGCTTTGCAAGAGCTTTTCGACCTCCGCTTTGGGGTCGCCCTGAAAATTTGCCTTGAATTGCTGAAACTGCTGCATCATTTGCATGAAGCCGTTCCCTCCGCCGAGCGTACCAAAAAAGGGATTACTCATCGTCTTCGTCCTCCTCGACCTTGCGCTTTTTCTTGCCCTTTATTTCGCCCACAAGCGCCGCAAGCGCGTCAAACTCCTTGCGGGTAACAAATTCCACGCCCTTTTCCTGCGGCGCTGTACGGGGTGTTTCTGCGCGTTCTACGAGGTCGTAAATCTTGAGCGTCGGCTTGCCGCTTGCGTCGGACTGCTTGAGGTATACAGTGGGGGCGGTGGAATCCCACAGCGCCACAGCGGAGTTGGGCGCGATCAGGTAGCCTCTCGCTTCCTGCTCGCTGCTCACCCATTGCACGCCGCCGGTCGCGACAGGATTTTGCGGCACGGGAGGCGGAGCGGGCTGCATCATCTGCTGCTGCCGCATCTGCATGAGGTTGTCCGGCATTGGCTGTGGATAATAAGGGTTTTGATAGTACGGATTAAAAGCCATGTCATTCAGTCTCCTTTACCCAAAAATAGATCACAGTCTCATTGCTGCTGTCCCACGAATCAAAGATCGTCCCGTCCTGCACGCACACCACATGACCGGACAGGGCTAAAATATATGTGCCTGCCGGATGCTCGTCCGCAAACTGCCCGACGGTATAGCACAGAGGGCAGGTGTCCGGCACGATGTAGCGCCGATAGCCGAGGGAGTGCAGATACGCGCCCCAGGTCGCGTTGGCCGACGGCATATCGCCGTCTAAGTAGCCTTGTATGGCGAGCGCGAGATACGTTTCGCCCCAGTCTTTCCTGGTCGCTTTGGAGATCGCCCGAACGGTGCAGTCCCCCACGTTCTTGCCATAAGGCGACGGATTATAATAGCTATACATGCAGCAGCTCCGCAAAATAAACATAGGTGCGCAGCTCGTCCGGCTCGGGGAACAGCACCAAAATGTCCCTCGCCATCTGCTCGGTGAATCCCAATGCCAAAAGCCGTTCGTACATACAGCGCACCTCCTTTTCTGCCTCTATGGTACAAGAAAACCACTTCCCCAAAGTGCCGGAAAAGGAGATGAAAAGTGTACGGCGAAATTCGTCGAACGATTGCGCTTGCAAATTCTGACAGAACATGCTATTTTTTGTCACGACGTACTCCATGCGTCATTCATACCCCCCATAAAGGAAAAGAGCCTCACCGTTTGGTGAAGCTCTTTTCCTATTCAAAGACTTCCGATGCGATTTTGCGGTACGCCTTTCGGCGATACTTTTTGACCGTATCCGGCGACAGGTTCATTTCAAATGCCACCTGTACGCAGGAGCGGCCCCGCACATCGCACTCGACGAGGCACGCCATTTCGTCGGGCGGAAGCTCAAAAGACCGAATGTATGCCACGGCCCGCCGCGGGGCCATAGAGGATAATTTTGCCCGGATCGCTCGGTGCTGCTTGTCCATGCTGTGCGCCGGGGCTTGCAGAGCGCTCACGCGAGGGGAGGTATGCCTCCCGCCCGTTTTCCTTTCGTTATTTTAGAATTTTTTCGAGGTATGCGTAAACATATTCCCCCCACGCTTTTTGCGTCGCGGGGCCGAATGAGTTATCCACATCCAGCGCATAGCCGCAGGCGTTGAGAAGCTCTTGCAGCTTGCCGACCGCCGCGCCCTTGTCGCCGCGCGTAAGCACGGTCTTGTCCGCGGGGTATTTCGGCACGCCGAAGCCGCGAATATACCGCCCGTTGATGGGGATAATGCGGTAGGCGCACTCGTGCTCCTTGCCCTTGTTGCCCTCGAACACCGTGATTTTCTGCCCGTCGCAGGCGGTCACGATGCCCGTGTGGTTGGGCGCGCCGGTGCAGTCCGTGAGGGCGTAGTCCTTGCGGTCGTTCCAATGATAGAAGACCTGCTCGCCGATTTGAGGAACGTGCGCGTCGTCCTCGACCCATTGGCCGCGCGCCTGATACCATTTCATCTGCTCGCCGCAGGAGCACTCGATGGGAATGACCTCCGTCAGGCCGCAGAGGATCGCCGCCGCGGACACCATTGCCGCGCAGTAGTCGTCCGAATAGGTGAGCCTGTAGCCGCGCGGATGCGGGAGATAGCTGTTGTAGGCGTCTACGATCTGCTTATGCACCGCATCGCCGCGCACAGCGCCCTCCCACGCGGTCAGGGTCTCAAGAAACCTCTTCATTTTTCTTCTTTTCGGTCTGCGTGCCGAAGTAGAAGCCGATGACCACGGTGAAGATCGTCAGAAACTCCGTCCCGCTGATGCTGCCGCGCAGGGCGAGCACCGAGAAAACCGCCGTGAGTGCGATGGTCACGATGCTCTTGACCGTGAGAAGATTGGCAATTCGATTTTGCATTTTTGAGTCTCCTTTACAAAAACTGCACGGCGTAATACTGCCGCGTCTGTGTGTTGATCTTGCTGCACGCGCCGTTGATGGCGGCGACGTGCCCGCCGTCGAGCATGACGGCGTATTCCAGCTTGAGCTTGTCCCGACAAAAGGCATTGACCTGCTGCGCCGTCATGTTCTTGCAGTACACGCCGTAGAGCATTCCGCCCTTGTAGCCGAGGACGGTGTGGTTGGTCTTGCGCAGCACATCGGAGTAAGCGCCCATAAAGCCCTCTACGGCAGGGTTATAATTGTCGAGCAGGCCAAGCCCACCGACCGCCCACACGACGCCGCCCAGCGCCGCCGCCGAAGACACGCGGGCAATGCGCGCCGCGCCGTCCCGCGTCTTGTAGAGCACGCTCTCGGGCGTCGGGTAGTGGCAGCTCATGCCGCGCACGACCTTGCCGCCGCGCACCAGAATGGAGCAGGGCTGCCCCTGCCAAGAAAAGCTCCCCGAGATCGCATTCTTCGGCAGCAGACCGCTCATGTTGACGGGCTCGATGTCCCGCGCGATGAGCGTCGGCTGTCCGTACAGCTCGACGTTGAGCGGGAAGCAGTCCGCGCCGAGCTTTGCCGCGATGTCGCTCAGTGTCTGGTTTCCGATCCAGCCGTTGGCCAGCGCCCCGACGGAGCGCTGGATGGCGCGGATCATGCGCACTTCCTCCGAGGTGGAGCCTTTGATGTCCCTCATACCGCGCCCCCTGTCAAAAGCCACGCCATGAACGCGCCCACGACGGTCGCGATCATCAGCTCCACGACCTTCTCCCAGCGCTTGGACGGCACGGCGGTCAGGCTCCGCACATTGGCCTTGATCTCGCCGATGTCCTCCTTCATGTTCGTCTGGTCGGTCGCCAGCTCTTTGACCGACAGCGCCAATTCATTCAGCGCCCGCTGATCTACCTCTAACTGCTTGATGCGCCCCTCGTTGCGGAGCGAGCGGTCTTTGACCTCCTGCAGCTTCACAGCCAAATCTTCCATAGGCGTTGTCTCTCTTTCCTTAGGATAGAGCGGGGAATATCCCCCGCTCTGTTTACTTGTTCAGCTCCGCGAGCTTAGCTGAAATATCGTCCGGGATGCGGCACTTCTCCATCTTGACGCAGTAGCCGTCCGCGTCGTATGTAAGCTTGGAGCAGGGGGCGACATATACTTCCGTGCCGGCGCGCTCAAGGTCGCGCGCCATAACGGGCTGCACGATGCTGTTCTTGACACCCGAGTTTTCGCTCAGGCCCGCGGGGATGTCCGTGACCTCGATGGCCTTGCCGTCGGATGCGATACGAGTAGTAGTCATAGTTTTGTTCTTCTTTTCTTTGTTTAAAATTTATTTATCATCGGCGTAGCTTTCGCCGGTGATCTCCTCGTAGTCCCGCGCGCTGAGGATGCCCTTTTTTACGGCGCTGCGCACCATGCCGGCGGTCCAAAGACCTTGCGCGTACCATCTTGCGATTTTCTCTTTCATCTCAGCCCTCCAAAAGCGTGTCGGTCATCATGGCGGTGTAGGTGGTCTGCGCTTCGATGCGGTCGAGTTGGGTCGGCGCAGGCTCGGGCTTGCCGTCGTCTTCGATGGTGTACTCGCCGTTGTAGGCTTCCGCTTTGGCAATTTTCTCGTTGCCTTCGCTCCAGTCCGAAGTCACTCCAGAGAACAGCTGCTCAATATTCGGATGTTCTTCCGTACCGCGGTTGACCTCGGTGCAGAGTTGGTACTTGATAATTTTCATGGCGTTCCATCCTTAATCCGTGGTTTTGGTGTAACGCATGAGCGCCACGGTATTATTCCCCGACTGATCGCTGACGTCAGATGTAGAGCCAAGTATAATGTTGTAGCCGTCCGTTCCAATAGTATAATAATTCACATACGGGACCGTATTACTATTGCTCATCTGTGCCGTTATACTAATTGGGACGCAGTTGCTTATGCCATGAGCAACCATCTTCGACGAGCCAGGAGCTGGGAACTTACCGCAGTCCACCACCTTAACATACACCGGCTTGCCAAGATACCGCTCGATGGTGCGGTACTCGACGCCGAGCTGCATGGGAGGGTTGACCCATTCCCATGCCCCCCATGTACCACCTTGATAACGACCTCTGATTTTTTGATAAACCGAGCCGTCGTTATCTACCCAAAATGCGCTTTGAACTAAGTGAGATCCTTCCGTATAATTCGTTGTAAGGCCAATCCCCCAAAGTCCAGGAAAGGGGTGATTCAATAAATTATCATTCCCATCTTTCCACCAACCGTTCGAAAGGGCCTCATTCCAATCTGTGCTGATTGTTTGAGCCGACCCACCTAATCCAAACCCATCTGGCGCCGCCCCGATGTTGCTCCGAGCCTGCGTTTTCTGCGCGTCGGCAAGGGTCTGCGCGGCGTCATAGCGGACCGCGCCCTGCACGGTGTCCGCCCCGATGTTCGTCCGTGCCTGCGCTTTCTGCTCGTCGGTGAGGCTCTGTGCCGCGTCGTAGCGGACGAAGTTATCCTCTCCACCAGTGGGGCCTGCAGGGCCTTGGAGGTTGCCGACATAACGCCAGTTGGAAATCGTTGGGTCATACATGTAAAACGCATACGGCGGCTCTGTGCCAACACCATAGGTGTCACCGGTCCCGGGAGACGGGACGGCTGCATTTAGTGCGGAAAGTGTTTCGTAGTAGCCAAGTACCATAAAGTTCTTTCCGTCCGCGCCGTCGGCTCCCTTGGCTCCCCTCTTTCCCGCGGGCCCCTGCGGGCCTTTGATCGCGGTCAGAGACGTTAGCGTAAAAACGTAGACCCAATTTGCCGTGCCTTTGAGGTAAACCTTGCCGTAGTCCGGGGAGGATGCGCTCTCGGGCAGAATGAGGACGAACTGGCCGCGCGCGACGTCCGTACCGGCAAAGTTCTGGTTCATCTCCGCCACGCTCTGGTATTCCTTGGTGATTCCGATTGGGACGCCCGCCGAGGCGAGCAGCGCGTCAATTTCTTCGCCGGAATAGAGCAAGATGTAATAATCACGCAGTTTTGCAAAGATCTCTTCCAAAACTGCAACTCTCTGTTCAATGGTCATTTTTGTTCACCTCATACAATAAGCAATCTTTTCAGTCGGTCAAACAAAAGGCCTCCGCCGCGTTGCACCAACGGGCCGGAACGGTTTTGCCCCAATTTCCGGTAGTAGATCAAAATACATCCGTCTGCACCCTGTCCGCCGGCGGAGCCGAGCCCTCGCCCGACCGAGCGGCTGGGTTCTACGACCAATACAGGCTTCGTCGCCTGTGCGTCGTCGCGCTTCACGCATGACGCATAGGTTCCCCAAGCGGTTTGACCGTTTCCGCCGCCGCCGTTTCCTCCGGTACCACCGGTTCCATAGCCAGCCGCCTTTTCCGGCGGCATTGCAGTCGCACCGACGCCCTGATTGCCGCCGCGGACAGAGATGTAGTTCACGGAGTCCGTTATGGTCGGCGGGATGCCGGGGCCGCCGTTATTGCCGTTTGCTTTGTAAGCCGGACCGCCGCCGTGCGCGCCTTTTGAGCGGGCCTCAAAATGACCGTAATTGTAGCTTTCGCCAAATTCATCCTCCGCGTCCGGTGTGCCCTGCTGGCCAGCCGTATAGCTCACGCCATTGACAACGATATCTGCCGGCCGAACAACATTGCCAGCTGAATCATAACCGACGCCGTCCCCGCCCGGCGTTCCTGCAGCACCCTTTGCCGCGAACGTATCGCCGGTGATGAAATCTGTGTAGCCGTTCGGGTTGGATGATCCGCTGTCAGCAGACGAGCCGCCCATTGTGGTGTGCGTGCCGTAGGAGCCGGCAGCGTCGCTGCCCTCCTCATAGGGTGCTCCTTCGCCGCCGACGCCGCAGCTATAAGCGATCTTTGTACCAGGCACCGCGTCCATGATCGTTTCGATCAGGATTTTTCCGCCCTCGCCCGGATCTCCGGGATCGCCGCCCGGAGCCGGTGGAAGATCCTTTGCTAAAAACCCTCTGGCTATTCTGGTAAATTTGTGCCCACTTTGGCCGTCGTATGAGGACGATTCCTGCGTGACCTTGGACGTTGGCAGGCTTCCGGGCTTTCCGCACTTTCCGCCCTGACCCGGGTCGATCAGGACGCGGGTGTAGCTCGTCACGCCCTCCGGGACCGTCCACTCGCCAGAGCCTGTGAGGATGACGCGCTCGTCGTAGTATTCCGTGGTTTCCGGCTGCGGGGGGAGGTAGCCGACGAGCGCCGCCATCTCGCTCTTGAGGGTGCCGCTCATGGTCGTGTCAAGGCTCACGATGCACGCAGAGACCATCTTTTTATCGTAGGGGTGATAGACGCTGACCACATGCCCGGGCTTCTCCTGCCCGCTTACAATGCCGTTGGTGATGGTCTCTCGGCACTTATAATAGTCTGCCAGCCTTTTGGCGACAGCGGAGGAATTGACAAGGGAGACGAGCGTGGCGTCCGTAACGGACTTGACGTTTTCCGCCGCGCTCTCTGTGACGGTTTGCGTCACAAGGCGCGTGTTGTGGATGTACGTCTTGCCCTTGAGCGAGCCGGAGCCGGAGGAGATTTTGGCGTAGTTTGCGCCACTCTCCAAAATGGTGAAGCCTGTCGCTGTGAGTGAGTGCATCGGCTCGGAGAATGTGATGATGTCGCCCTGCTGAGATGTGCCGGAAAACAGCTCCTTTTCGTCGGTCCCCGCGATGTACTGATGCTCCGTGACGGTAACGGCGGAGATGGGGTCGCTATAGCTCACTTTCCCTCCGCTGGCATACATTCGGTTGCTGCCAATCGTGGACGAGGCACCATCCCATAACGAATCAATGTGCAAAACGCCGTTTAAATCGGTCGTCAAATACGCGCCGATAGCAAACAACACCTGCACGAGGTTGTCTCTTGCGCTTTTCCCCCGCCTATCTGCTTTTGGCTGGCAATACGGCAGCCATCCATATAGCTTGGTGTTGGCAAATACGCTTTTTACAACAACAGGTACGTTCCCGCAGATTTCTTTAACGACCTCTGCCACAGTTTGCCCGGTATAGATGCCGCCTTTGTGCGCCATTGCCGCCAAAAGCCCGACCGCAGACCACGCAACGAGCCGATACGAGGTTGCGCCGGTGCGTGTAATTGACCGGAGATAATAAATCTGCATGGATGCGTCGGAATCATTTTCCCAAACGCGGATCGGGTCGTTCTTGGCAAAAGCCATAATGGTCGGATCATTGCATCGGACGACCGCAGTTAGCGTATCCGCCGAAATGCTTTCGCAGCTTAACGATTGTTCGCGCGTCGGCTTGGCGCTTTCAGTTTGCGAAAAAAGAAATGTCCAGTTTTTATAGGTGATCTTCATGCTCACTTCTCCGTCAACACAAGCACCGTGCCCGTCCAGTATTCCGCCGCGTTTGTCCCCTGCCCCCGATCCACGCTTTCGGGCGGCTCGCAAGTCATTGCAGCCGTGCGATAATCTCCCGTTTTAGGATCAAAAAAGTAGACGTTGAGCGTCCCACTATAAAGCTGGGCGAGTAACGCATTTAGCTGCGTTTCGGTCAGCGGCATGCAGGTGCAGGTGATGACTGCTTTAATTGCCAAAATGTCTTCGGTAAAGCTCCCATCGAGCATATAGCCCTCATTCGGCCCTTTGATCTTTTTGTGCGTAACCTTATAGCCAACCGGAGTAAAGTACGCAGTGAAGTCAATGTTATTGATCTTGATCGTTTTTCTCATGCTCCACTCCTTACCGCTTCTGCTTCATTGTAAGGCACCATTTTCCGAGCCAGCACGGTGCCGTCCAGTTCGGTCGTCAGGTTGATAATGATTTGGCCTTCTTTTCCTGCTGCCATAGAGCCAATCCCGGACGCGATAGAGTTTCCAATAGCCGCAGCGCCAGAAGCCCCAAAATCAATAGATGCGGTTCCAAAATCAAGGTTTTTCGAAATGTCGCGCTTAATGGAACCGAACTCGCTGTCCCATCCTTCTCCGAGACCCAACGCCATGTTTTCGCCGATTCCAGCAAATACGCGAGACGGCGAGTGGATGCCGAGCGTTGATTTTACGCCGTCTACAATACCGTCAAAAAAGCCTTCGACCATGCTTTTAAGCCAGTCGCCCATCCTTTTAATGCCATCCCAAATGCCTTGGACAAGAGCTACGCCGATTTTGATTGCCGCTTCTCCGATATAGCTAAGAGACTGGATAAATGCAGATGCAAGATTTTTGACAATCTTAGGTGCTTCCGCCAAAAGAGTGGGCAGATTATCAACAAGTCCTTCTACAAGCGCGACGATAAACAGCGTACTTGCTTCAACAAGAGCAACAAGCGTGTCTGGTTGTGTCAACACTTCCGCAATCTGTGCCACGCAATCTGCTAACTGCGGAGCAATTTCCGACATAGCCGATGCAATTCCTTGCACCAATGCGATCAGCATTTGGACGCCTACGTCTAATAGCTGGGGTATAATTGACAGAATCGCTCCGGTGATTTGCGGTGCCATATCAGCAAGCGCCGAAACGATGTCTGGTGCTGCGTCTACCACGCCTTGCACTAATGCTGTGGCAGCATCTACAAGCGACGGCAAAACAGAGCTTACGAGCGACGGTAATTGCTCAGAAATAACCGGAGCAAGCTTGACAATAAGATCGCCAAATCCCGTGAAAATCTTTTCAATGCGCGGGAGAATGTTTTCTGCGGCCTTGCTGACCGAATAGGTAAAGTTTTCGATCAACTTGTCAAGGTCCGCGTTATCGTCTGCAATTCCGGTCACAAGGTTTGACCAAGCGGACTTCATCATGTTAACGCTGCCTTCGATAGTGCTTGCCGCTTCCTCTGCCGTTGTTCCGGTGATTCCCATTTGATCTTGGATCACATGGATTGCTTCAATCATCTTGTCGAAAGAAACGCTATTGACTGTGTCCGCTGTAACTTCAACGGTGTCGCCCAACACCCCGGAATCGTTAATAAGGCGTGCCATCTCTGTTGCCGTTCCGCCATAACCGAGCTTGAGGTTATCAAGCATGGTATAGTTCTGCTTGGCAAAGCCCTGATAGGCATTTTGGATCATTTCCATGCTTGTGCCCATCTTGTTGGCATTATCTGCCATGTCAATGACGGCTTGATTGGCGACCTCTGCCGCCTTTTCCGTGTCTCCGCCAAGGCCTTGCAGCAAGGACGCCGAAAAAGATGTAACGGTATCCATGTACTCGTTGGCAGACAATCCGGCGGTTTCGTAGGCGCGATTTGCGTGCTCTATCACTTGATCGGCGGACTGCTTAAACAGCGTTTCCACACCGCCGACAAGCTGTTCATATTCCGCGTAACCGTCCAAAGATTGTTTTGTTAAGAGGGACACGGCCCCGGCAGCGGCGGCAACTGCCGCCG
>OLGM01000683.1_pt1 | contig 19499 bp, 20 predicted proteins | sample 1606001 | NCBI WGS metagenome assembly OLGM01 (sample SAMN03283294) | human gut metagenome | biome: human-associated habitat; material: feces | host: Homo sapiens | place: Peru | collected 2012
CAGACGTAATGTGTAAGAGTAGTCAACTCGTATATAATTACCTTTTAATATGCCTCACCCTCTCTTATGTTTTGTCCGGTGGAATGGCCTTTCACCGGAGGAAGCATGGGATTGAATTCGTTTGTCCGGAAAAAAGGGCTTTCCCCGGAGAAAATGCCGGATTGAGTTCGTTTGTCCGGTAGGAAGGGTGCTCCGCCGGACAAACAAAAAAAGTTGAGCGGGGAGCTAAAAAGGATAGTTTTTCGTACATTTGCCCTGACTTATCAAACAATGGTATATGGAATATCTGTCTAAGGAACGCTACGACCAGATTGTCGCGGAACTTAATCATCTTATTGATGTTGAATATCCTCGGATCAAGGACGATCTGTCGGACGCACGCGCGCAGGGGGATCTGAGCGAGAACGCTGAATATCGCTCGGCGAGAAGGGCTCAGGCCAAGGCCATCAGCAGGATACGTTTCCTGCAGAAAGTCCTGCAATATTCAAGGATCATCGACACTTCGGCATTGCCGAAAGATCAGATTTCATTGCTCAGCAAGGTGGAGTTCACGAATATGGCCTCCAATGCCAGAATGACATATACCATTGTGAGCCCGCACGAGATGAACCTTGAAGAAGGCAAGATTTCCTGCAAGTCCCCGATTGGTGCGGCGCTGATGGGACGGAAAGAGGGCGAGATCGTGGATGTCCAGGCTCCGTCCGGGACTTTCAAGATAAGGATCGAGAGTGTGTCGGTCGGACAGTGACACTCTCCGCAAGAAAACGAGAAGCCACATACCACATTGGGCCAAGCAACAAACTGCCCTGCCCAACAATGCCATTGTGCTTTCTCTTTTAGATTAACATTCTTTCACGCCAGCATAAAAAGAAAGGTAATTATATACGAGTTGACTACACAGCCAGATTGCGTCGGTTCACATTAAAGTCTGCACTATGACCTGTAAACCAGTAGTTATCAAGCGGGTGTCACCGTGATCATCCCTTTCTACCTTCTGATCTATCCTCCGACGCAGCCGGTGATGGTCTACCCGACAGGTGCGAACCTGTGGTGGATGCTGTGTCTGGTGCTGTTCTGCACGGTCGGTCTTTACCTCCTGCAGATCATCGTGTTGAGGAAACTGTCTGCGTTCACCGTCAACCTTACCTACAATCTTGAACCCTGCTACACCGTCATAATCGCCTTCCTCGCCTTCGGAGAGGCCCGCGAGCTGAACGCCTCCTTCTACATGGGCATTTCCCTGGTGATTCTCAGCGTGTTGCTCCAGACGGTCAGGGCGTTGCGGAAGACCGCTTCGTAGGCCGGTGGCTGGCGGATGAAGTCGCTCTACAGGCTCAGTGATCGATGCTCAGTAGCCGATGCGGTGCCGTAGCTATTGCCGCCGCTCGGGAATGATTACGTGGTGGTTACCGATGGGGGAGCGGAGAAAGTAGTCCGCGAGTCCGGGTGCGTCCACCAGTATCTGCGTCCTGCAAAGGCAATCATTGTACTGGTTTTCAAGAATTTCCACATCTTCAAGGAACATTTCCGAGCAATCCGGAGAGAGTTTGAATATCCTTGCGGCTCCGGCGGGCAGCACTCCGTGGACCGCCACACCGATTCCCGACTCGAAGTGGGTGTCGTAGGAATATTCCTCCACCATGTTCAGTGGAACGGTGCAGTGGGCGAACAGCATCTTGTCGCCGTCGATGCGTGAAAGGTTCGCCTGGAAGCCGGAGATTCCGAACTTCCGGTGGGCGATGCACATTGACAGGAGCGTGGGTATGTCTCCCTCGCACGTGGCCACGACCCCCTGGCTGTTCAGGATTGCCAGAGCCATGCAGCCGGTGTTGCCGAGGGCTGTCAGCAGGTCGAAGCAGCGGAGTGACACCCCGGCCAGCCCGTATCTCTTCACCAGCGTCTTCATGGCGCAGTAGATGTCCATTGAGCCACTGAAGTCTTTTCCGGAGATGCTCTTCCCGAACTTCGGCTTGTTAGGCGGGTTGAGTTTCAGCCCTTCCAGCCATTTGCGGTCAGGCTCTTCGGCCAGCCCCACCAGTTCGTTGATGTCGATGTCAACGATCTCGACACCGAGTCTCTCCTTGGCCACGGCGTAGTCTACATCGCTGGAAATCAGCCAGTCGGAAGGCTTTCCGACAACGCCAACCTTGTAACCTTCCAGAATGCGGCCCATGCCATATTCCTTCACATGGTTTTTTCCGCCCTTCGTGAAGCCGTCTCGGAGCCTGAGGGCGATCTCCTCCGCGCTTCCGTGAAGGATCTCTCCCGGCCATCCGGCCCGGTTCAGGAACGATAGGATCTCCATCGACGCGGCGAGGGAGTTGCTCTTCCCGCTGGTAAGCAGCCTGACTGGCATGCCGTCAGGAATATTCAGAGACCCTTCCTTGCAGAAGATGCTTTTGAATATTCCCTCCGTCCCTCCGGTCCTTACGTAGATGATGTTGTTCCGTGTCCTGGAATATTCGGAAAAGTCGGTGCGGCCGAACTCAAACGCCTCGCCGAGCGCCTCCTCAATGTCCTGAATGAATCTTTCGTCCGCCGGCTCCGCCACCGTCTCGCTGTGCAGCCCCGAAGATAATGAGTAAAGTGTGTACATATTCGCTTATTTGGTAATCCTTGATGCTTACTAAAAGTCATTGTGTCATTTGATTCTCTCCGCCAATTCCAGTGACGGCAAATCTCTCTCTATTATGGCCGGATTATTATGGTCGGGCAACTTTGGCGAGCAGCTCTTAAGCGCTGAAGCCGGTTCCGCCGAATGCAATCTGCCTCTTTCTGAAGGACTTGCCGGAGGAAGAGGCCGCTCAACCCGCGCGGAATCCCGCTGACCTTGGGTGGCTAACCATTTTTTTAGGTTTTGCCGAAGGACGTGGCCGTTCAACCCGTGCGGAATCCCGCTGACCTTGGGTGGCTAACCTTTTTTAGGTTTTGCCGAAGGAAGAGGCCGTTCAGTCTGCGCGGAATCCCGCTGACCCGGAGGGCGACTATCCTTTTCTGAAGGTCTTGCCGAATGGGGTGAGCGAGAGGAGAGCCATCTTGAAGTGCTGGAGACCGAAAGGGATGCCGATGATGGTGATGCAGCAGATAAGACCGAAGACGAGGTGCGTCGCGGCGATCTCCCACCACCCCAGCAGGATCCAAAGCACATTCATGAATATGCTGAGGCAGCCTCCGGCGTTGTTTCCGTCCACAACTTCGGTTCCGAATGGCCATAGCGAGAACACTCCGAACTTCCACAACTGGTAGCCGAACGGAATCCCGATGATGGTCACGCAGTACAGAAGTCCGGCGATGAAGTAGCCCAGACTGACCAGCAGCCCGCCCAAGATGAGCCAAAGAATATTTCCGATGATTCTCATTGATGCGAAGATAGTGTTTTTCTTAATGCTTTCGTCCGCAATTTACAACAAAAGCCCCGGAATCCGAAACTTTCGTGCGCGGAAATCCGATCTTCGCTCCCGCGGCAACCTTGGCCGGTCCTCCCGTGCGCAGAACAGGCCTTCCTGCTCACGAGACAGCCTTGGCTGACCCTCCCGTGAGCGAACAAGGCCTTCCTGCTCACGAGACAGCCTTGGCAGACCCTCCCGTGCGCAGAACAGGCCTTCCTTGTAATCGGTAACTTTGAATCCCCGGATTTTCGCAAAGTAAAATCCCCCGTTTAGGGGACAGAAAAAAGCATTCATAACTTTGTAAAAGGAAAAAAATACAAATGCTTATGAATGCTTACGAACTCGAGCGTCCGGAAAGGAAACTCGTGATGTGGTACAAAGTTAAAGAATTATCGGAAAAAGGCCTGCGGCAGGCTCAAATATGTCGCGAAACAGGATTGGACAAGAAAACGGTCAAGCGTTATTTGGGAATGACGTATGATGAGTTTGTTTCGAGTCCGACATATCACAGGATGTATGTCAGGCTCCTTGACCCGTATGAGGAAACAGTACGCCGCTGGCTGGAAGCCCACAATGATCTCTCCAGTTCCCAGGTACACGATTGGCTGAAGGAGCATTATGCAAGCATGCCGGAGGTGAACGCGAAGACAGTGTTCAACTATGTCAGATACATAAGGTCCAAATACGGGATATCGAAGCCGAGATCAAATGTTCCCCGTCCATACGCAAAGGTGGAGGAGACGGGATATGGCGAATACGCGCAGGTGGACTTCGGCGAATCGTGGATGCATCATGATGGCGGTCGCAAGGTGAAGGTCTACTTCTTCGTGATGGTATTGTGCCGCAGCCGCAAGAAATATGTATGGTTCAGCAAGTCTCCGTTCACGGCAGACCTTGCGGTATATGCACATGAGAGGGCGTTTGCTCACTATGGAGGCAAGCCGAAGCATCTCATCTACGACCAGGACGCTGTCTTCATCCACGACGAGAATCTCGGGGACTATGTCCTCACCAGGGTGTTCAATGCCTTTGTCAACCAGGAGCATCTGGATGTAATATTCTGCCGCAAGTCGGATCCGGAATCGAAAGGCAAAGTTGAGAATGCCGTCAAGTATGTAAAATACAATTTTCTGCGCTGCCGTACATTCTATGATATTGCACGTCTTAACGAAGAGGCGGAGCGTTGGCTGTCCAGGACAGCCAACGGTCTGCCTCACTCGAGCACCAGACTCATACCGGACGAAGTCTTTGAGGAGGAGAAGCACTATCTTGTTCCGTACAACGGCTGCCCCTCCCTTCCGGCACGTCCGATGGTGGAATACACCGTCCACAAGAGCAACATTATAAGTTGCAGGGGGAATGACTACAGCGTTCCCTTAGGCACATACAAAGGTCCCGGGACAAAGGTCTGGGCCAGTGTCAATGATGATACCATAGAGATCTATGACAAGGAAACCGGCAAACAGATCTCCGTTTTCGACATGCCGGAGGGGAAGGGCCACTACATTGTGAATCCGGAACACCGCAAGATACATCATATCCAGAAGGACAGGCTGGAGGCCGAAATCCTGGAATACTGTGGCTTTGACAATCTGGCTCTCGAGTGGATGATCAACCTGAAGGCAGACAAGCCCCGTTATTATGGTCAGAACCTCAAGGAGCTCGCAAAGTGAATGCACAACTTTGAGGTCTCTACGCTACACCGGGCTTTTGAACGGAGTCTGAACAGCGGGATGTACAATGCGAGGGACCTTATTTTCCTTTGTGACCGTCTCGGCAGGAGAATCCCCGACCGGGAGTTGGCGACATCACTCAATGACAGGCTCCCGGCAGCCGTAAAAGAAAAACCGGAAAAGACCAGCATATCAACATATAGCAAGTTCTTCTCATGATACAGACTGATGAAATAAAAGGCTACTGCTCTCGCCTTAATCTGACATATACGGGGCAAAAACTAAATGAAATAATCCTAAAGGCACAGGAGGGGCAACCCACGTATGTTGACTTCCTGCTCGAGATAGTCAGGACGGAAGCCCTGCTGCGGGAGGCGCATACACGTGATGTCCGCGTGAAGATGTCCAGAATACCGCCACGGCATGACCTAGACGAATATGACTTCAACTTCGTGTCCGGGATATCCGAACGTCAACTGAAAGAACTGCGTCAACTCGCATGGCTGAACCAAGCCTTCAACATTGTCCTCATGGGACCGTCCGGAACAGGAAAGACATACATCGCAGCCGGTCTCATCTACGATGCAATAAAGGCCGGCAAGAAAGGGTATCTCTTTACCATGGAAGAACTGATCACCTGTCTGAGGACAAAAGACATATCAACATCTGCCATGCAGACATACTCCAAAATAATGCATGCAAACCTGCTGGCAATAGATGACATAATGCTCTTTCCAGTGAAAAAGGAAGACTCCGCTGCCTTCTTCAACCTGATAAACACCCTTCATGAAAAGGTGTCATTGATAATAACAACCAATAAATCTCCAACAGAATGGGCAGAAACACTTGATGACGAAGTGCTTGCAAGCGCACTTCTTGACAGACTTCTCTACAGATGTGAAGTGGTCAAACTCTCCGGAACAAGCTACCGGATGGAAAACAGAAAAACAATCTTTAAAAACGAAAAACAGAACGATCGAGCAATGGAGTCCCTAAACGAATAAAATGGGGGAATCAACTTTGCCAAAATTGGGGGAATTGCATGTTGCATATTACATTCCTGCTCCCGAGACAGCCTCGACAGACCCTCCCGTGAGCAGAACAGGCCTTCCTGCTCCCGAGACAGCCTTGGCCAGTCCTCCCGTGAGCGAACCGGGCCTTTTCGCTCATGAGACAGCCTTGGCTGGCCCTCCCGTGCGCAGAACAGGTCTTCCTGCTCACGAGACAACCTCGACAGACCCTCCCGTGCGCAGAACAGGTCTTTCCGCTCACGAAGAAGGTGTTAGGAAGTACGTTGTGAGGAGAATGATCGATAACTGATGGCGAGGAATAGGGTTGGAGACATGGCAGAGCCTACGGGAACATATTCATAAAGAATGAATGGTGTTTTTTCTTTGGATGACGGTTGGATTATCAGATTATATTCATATCTTTGCTATTGTGGTACGACCGTCGGGAGTTGAACGCCCTGCCGACGTACTCAAGATAGATGTTCACGCAGAGTTCGGCACTTTTGCTGTCACGGATGTGATTTATGCAGGGCTTTTGCTTGTGGACGCTATCGGAAGACTGAATGCCGCGGAGCATGGAATCCGCAAAGCGAGTTGGGTTATATCGCACCTGGCTCGCTTTTTTGTATAAGGTGGGGAATGAGTGACTTGCGGCTTATGTAAAAGGTCTCTCACGTGATCTGGGACACTGGAGTGAACGTGAGAGTGGATAAATAACCATTCGTGCGTAGACAGTGCTATAACTCGCACGAAGCAAACTGCTTAGATTATGAAACGACTTCCTTATGCGGACGCTGAGAAGAAGTGCGCAGTCTCCTTTCTTGGTCATGGAGATTGGTGGCATCTTTACACTCCGGGGAACTTGACGGAACTGCTGTTCAGAGACGATGACGACTATCGTTACGTGATGAATCTGATGGCGAGATGTCTGGCGGAAGTGCCGGGATTGGCTGTCGTGGCCTTTGAGGTTATGAGCAACCATCTGCACATTGTCATATGTGGATCCGAAGTTGGGACAAGGCTTTTTTTCGAGCTGTTCCGCAAACGGTTAAGCAGGTACATGGCCACAAGGTATGAGTCTGCTTTATCTGCTCGATTCCAGATGAGCCTCAAGCCTGTTCCGGATCTCAAGGCATTGAGAAACACCATTGTCTATGTCAATCGCAACGGATACGTCGTGACTCCGGAATGCACCCCGTTCTCTTACCCGTGGGGTACCGGACCGTACTATTTCTGCCGGTTTTTGCCCGATGCAAGGCTGTCTGATCTGAAAGATAGAGCGGCCCGAAGAATGTTCAAGGGGCGAAATCCGCATCTCCCGGGAGACTATCTTGTGATCAATGGACACATCGCACCGCCTTCGTACTGCGACATAAGACTCGGAATGGCGATGTTCCGCGACGCACATCATTATTTCGGGATGGTCAGCAAGGATGTCGAAGCCTATGAAGAGATTGCGAAAGACTTGGATGACGGGGAATCCCTAACTGACACTGAGTTGTTTACGCAACTATGGAAATATGTCAAGTCAGCCTATGGTGTCAGCAGCCTCAAGGAGTTGAGCCAAGCTCAGAAAATCGATTTGGCGAAACGACTCCGCTATGACTACCGCTCCTCCAATGGCCAGATCCGGCGTGTTCTTGGGTTGTCGCAATATGAAGTGGACTCGTTGTTTCCTCTTGGTGCGCATGCGCCGCAGTGACAGGACTCTGATCCAGCGTTTGAGGGTTCCTTTTTCTCGCGGACGATAAAAAGGGTGGTAACGGGAGAGTGGAAGATGGTAAGCGACCGTCCGCGGTGGTGGGCGGTGGTGGGCGGTGGTCTTCGACGTAGAGCGATGGTCTGCGACGGTATGCGACAGTCTGCGATTGTGGGCGGACGGCGAACGATGGTGTGCGAAGGTGAGCGATGGTCCGCGGACGGGAGATTATGCGTTTTTACGGGAAGCGTATGCCAACTTACGAAGGATAAGAATATGAAAGATCAAGTCTTGGGCAGGAGCCAGGGATTATATGTCAAACAACTAAACATTAAGTAATTATGAAAAGAATTTTGGAAGTGCTGCAGGATGGAGACGGCCAGTTGAAGTTCAACACAGACATCAATGTCTGGAAAGATCCGATGGTGTCGATGGACATCATCCAGAGCGCTATGCTGTCGATGTCAACGACGCTGTGGGGAGGAAACGAGCAGTCAGTTCTCGCGATGATACGCTCATTGGCGATAGCGGATCTGGCTCTCAGTACGAACCGTGACGAGATGATAGAACACCTCAAAGACGCTTCACGGTCTCTCGCCGATGCCTTTAATTCAGTGCTTCAAGAGGAACGACTCCGCGGTTCGGTGACCATATTCCCTCCCAATGTGAGGGCGTGTCCCGAAAAAAGCTGACCAGCCATATTCTCCAGTGAGCAAGGATAGCCCCAATTGCTCACGGGATAGCTGGCTAAGGTTGTCTCGTGAGCAGGAGGGCGCGGTTTGCGCACGGGATAGCTGGCTAAGGTTGTCTCGTGAGCAGGAGGGTTCGGTCTGCGCACGAGGCAACCTTGGTAGGATTTAAGCGACAGCTCCATATTCAGCGCAAGTGATCACAACGCCTCGGGTAATAATCCGAGTGCTGAAGGGATCACTGTAACAAATGGGCGGCTCTGAAGAGAAACGACCGACAATAGTATTTCAAAATACTATTTGCAAAGTGCCTGTGCAAGAGCATCTACACCTTCTGCGCCAGGCAGGGTCGGATATGCGGCTTTAAGTTGTGCGGCGAATGTCGCATCATCAGGATGAGATTCAAGGAGTTCACGGACTTTGGTAAGATAGGATATTTGCAGGTGAGCCCCAAAAACAAATTATAGGTTATTCCCCGAAAACTCTTAAATTTGCAGATGATTGATAATGAATGGCAGAAAGTAGTTGAAAGTGGATCCGATAGAATGGGCGGCGGCATTTGAAAACGTAATCGTTTAAGTGGAGCAAGAAGAAAACCTTGCTTGCGGAATGAGGAACTGAATGGCGAACGCCGGCCGAGATTAACCCAAGAGTATTTTTCGATTGACTATGAATAAAGAAGATTTCCAGATTCGTTACAAATTGTTAAAGTTGGACGGGCCGACGATTGACAGAATCCGTCAGATGGAGGATGGGGAAGACCGGGATGCCCGATATGGTTTAGGACGATATTTGTATGTGGTACGTCCGGAGGAGGATTGGGTAGACCGCGCTTTTGAGTATCTTCAGAAGGCGTATGCCCAAGGACAGTCGGATGCCGTCGCTGCTTACACAGAAGGATGTCTCACAAAATACGCGTCTGAAATGGAGAAAGTCCATATTCCTGCCTTTGATGCTGATGACGAGGATGTGGATTCTGATGAAGATGACTATCCGGACGACGACGGTCGTTTTGATGCCTATGCGTAACTTTATTGATGGATCTATGAATATCTTCCGGAAAATCAAGTTGTCGGCCCGGTATGCCAAAGCGGTGTACCTAGTGTCAGCGGCATATTCATTCACCGCTGCCGGACTGTGCGTCTTTGATCCTACCTTGACTCCCACATTCGTTCTGCTGAAGCTGCTGTTTATCCCTGTCATCTGGTATTTGTTCAAGTCCTTCCAGAGAGGGCAGACCATCTATTTCTATCTGAATCTGGGGATCAGCAGAACTGAATATTATTCTATTCCGTTTGTTGTTGACTTCGTGGTCTTCGTCGCGCTATTAACCTTTTCAATATGTGTTGGCAATGTCATCAGATAGGATAAATAGAATGCTTGTTGACAGCGTGCACCTTGAATTCGGAAAACTAACGGTGCTTCAAAGCGCGTTCGTCACATCGGAACGCGGCAAGGTGACGGGTGTCCTGGGGAGGAACGGTACGGGAAAATCGTGCCTGTTCAAATGTATTATGGGAGGCATAAAGCCACAGAACATCTTCGTAAGGTTCAACGATGAGCAAAGTACTGACTATGGGCATATCGGCGACAGGGTCAAGTACCTTCCGCAGAATCTCTTCATGCCGCCGAGGATGACCTTGGACGAAGCCTTCAGACTGTATGATGTTGAATATGACGGCTTGGTGTCGTTTGATCCCAAGTTCCATACCTTTCAGAAGAAACAGTTTCGGGAATTATCGGGTGGCGAGGCTCGTGTCGCTGAAATGTTCATCATCATCAAGTCACCCTCTGATTTCTGCATCCTGGACGAACCTTTCTCCAACATCGCCCCTATTCATGTCGAGAAGATGCAGTCGCTGATCCGGGAGGAGAAAGCAAATAAAGGGATCATCGTATCTGACCATTTGTACGAAGCGATCATTCAGGTTTCAGACAACTTGTTCCTGCTCCGTGACGGTTACACATTCCCCGTCAGATCAAGAGAAGACCTGATAAGGCATGGGTATATTCGATAAGCTGTTCACTGATCGGATCCGTCCCGTTACTTTGCGAAGACCGTCTCGTCCACCAGGTGGCCGGTAGCCATCAGGTAATCCGTCTCGGCGATACGGGACTGCGTGAACGCCTCGATAAGATTACTCCTGGCCTGCTGCCACTGGAACTGCGCATCAAGATAATCCGAGAGAGGACACATGGATGCGTGATAACGATTCTCTGTAACTCTAAGATTCTCATCTGCTTGAGCCTTCCCATCCATGGCCGCTTCGATAAGGTTGTAGCTGTCGGAAAGATTGAATGCCGCCGGCCAAGGCATCCTCTACGAAAGGTTCGGCGATTGCCGCCGCCTGATTTCCGGGCGGACCGCCTTGATGAATGAATATCACGGATTCATCTCGCGCCTTTCCTCTGAGTTGGCTCCCGGCTCGCTCATCATAGACTGCCACTCGTTTCCTTCGGATTCGACATCTGCATCGGCTATAATGACGATGCAAGCAAGCCTGAGCAGGAGATGATCGACAAGGCGACGCACCTGTTTGATCGCGCCGGATTTAAGGTAGGCCTGAACAAACCATATTCAAACTCGATAACTCCCAAGAAACCGATTGATTACAAATCCTTGATGATCGAAGTCAACAAGCGTTGCTATATGAATGAGGGCACTTTGGCGCGGACGGTAGGCTATGACATCATTTCTGGACTTGTCAACGACTTCTATCGCCTGGTATTGGCATAAAAGAATATCACCGTGCGTGAAATGTGGCGTTTTCCGGACAAGTTGAGTAAAATGATGATTTGTCCGTAGAGAGGCGGGTTCTCACGGACAAGTTGAGGATTCTGAGTCGCCTCCTCTTGGAGATAGGCATTCCAAAATAGGAGGTGGTATCCAAATCGCAGCATGGGCTGCTTGTAATCGAGATTGTAAGGACATGGTCTGATGTGTTCCTACGTGTTTTTGCCCGTATTTGCAGATGCTTAATTAGACTTATTTATCACGTGATTTTTGTTACGGGGGCAAAAAGGCCTGATTTGCCCCCGTGACTGTTCAAAAACTGCATGACGTGTGCAGAAAGGCCGTATTTGCACACGTGAGTCCAATGACGTAGGCAAAAGAGGCGATTCTGCCTACGTGGCTTGACGCATGCCCCGTGCCTTCACGCATAAGGAGCATTATTACGGGCTTCGATGCGTCACGCTTGACACCATTGCCGTCTTCGATGTGCTCTTCAGACCAGTGTCACATCGACAGTCAGGCAGCAGCGGCGGAACTCACTCCGCGTTGCTCCGTTCGGCCCTCCTGCCGTCTCCTGCGTCCTCACTGCCGCGAGAACTTGTATCCGGCAGGCACCTCCCACTTCCCGAGGCCGTGGGTTGGCCACGTCCGCCGTGGCTGACCGCCTGTCCGTCTCTAAGTACTTGTTGGAAGGCTTACCGTCTTCGTTGCGGTAACTCTTCTGAACATAATAGACGGGCCGCTTGCCCATTGACGAAGTCTTTAGAATCATAGGTGAACTCTATCAAATATTTTTAACCTTTTTCGGATTCTAAAGTGTCAGACTACCGGTACTCGGCTTTTTTTCGTAAATTAGCCATTCTGAAATTTATAAAACGATCATTGAATATGAAAGACAATCTTAGCGTCAGGGCATTTGTCTTGAGCACATTGTTCGCAATTTTCGCTTGCTCCATCTGTGCAGGAGGAAATATCGGCCGCGCAAAGACTGCGGAACTGAAAGTGAAGTCGGTGAAAATCAATGGATATGTAGGCGGAAGAATCGACGACTGCATCAGTCATCGCGTTATGGAACAGGATGTCGATGCCCTCGTGGAGCCTTTCCGCCACAGGACTGAAACATGGCGATGGCAAAGTGAGTTCTGGGGAAAATGGACCTTGGGCGCAATCGAGACATACCGCTACACCGGCAACGCGGCACTTTATGAAAAGATTGCCGCTTCTGCCGGACAGATCATCGAAACCCAGAGCCCTGACGGCTACATCGGAAACTATGCTCCTGAAGCTCAGCTGAAAGATTGGGACATCTGGGGAAGGAAATACACAATGTTGGGACTGCTCTCGTGGTACGAACTCTCAGGAGACACTCGTGCTCTTTCTGCTGCATCGCGTGTGGCTGACCACCTCATTTCTCAGCTCAAATCCAAGAATGCCAAGATTGTAAAATGTGGACTGTACCGTGGCATGGCAAGTTCTTCAGTACTTGAACCGGTCATGAAACTTTACAACATCAGCGGAGACAAACGCTATCTGGATTTCGCGACAGACATTGTCTCGCAGTGGGAAAGTCCGGATGGCCCGAAACTGGTGAGCCGCTCCGATGTGCCTGTGGCTCTGCGCTTTCCGCATCCTGATACAAAATGGTTTTCATACGAGAACGGCGCCAAGGCATACGAAATGATGTCCTGCTACGAAGGCCTGCTCGAATACTACAAAGTGACCGGAAACGACGCCTATTACGAGGCTGTGCGCAAGAGCGTTTCACATATAATCGAGGAAGAAATCAACATCGCCGGTTCCGGCAGCTCGATTGAGTGCTGGTACGGTGGAAGAGCCCTGCAGACCGTTCCGACCTATCATACTATGGAGACCTGCGTCGGATTTACCTGGATGCAGCTTTGCAGCAGGCTTCTGAAATTCTGCGGAGATTCCCGCTATGCTGACCAGATTGAGAAGACATTCTACAATGCCATTCTCGGTTCGATGAAGTGTGACGGCAGCCAGATCGCCAAATATACCCCGCTTGAGGGCTGGAGAGTGGAAGGGGAGAAGCAGTGCCACATGAATATAAACTGCTGCAATGCCAATGGTCCCCGTGCCTTCGCGATGATTCCGGCTCTCGCATATCTGACAGAAAGCGATTGCCTCAAGATAAACCATTATGGAGATTCCGAGGCGGAGATTTCCCTGGACAAGCGCAACTCCATGAGCATCAAAGTCCGTGGAAATTATCCGGTTTCCGGAAACATCTCCATAGAACTCTCTCCGGCCAAACCGGCTGAATTCACTTTGGCGCTGAGGATCCCTCAATGGAGCAAGACGACTACGGCAAAGTTGATCAGCGGCTCTGATACATTGAACATCAGTCTTGACAATCTTCCTGCCGGTGAATACGCAAAGGTGGACCGCAAATGGAAGAAGGGTGACCGCATCGAACTGTCGTTTGACCTTACGCCGCATCTGCTGGAACTTAATGGGCATCAGGCTGTTGTGCGTGGTCCTATAGTGCTTGCAAGGGATTCCCGTTTCAATGACGGTTTCGTGGATGAATGCGTGGTAATCCAATCTTCAGAGGACGGCAGCGTCGCCCTGACCCCGGCAGAAGGCAACGATTTCGCGTGGATGTCTTTTACAGCCCCGATGGTAGCCGGAGCAGATCTGGAAGGCAACGGCAAGCCACGCCAGATCCACCTCTGCGACTTCGCATCCGCAGGCAATACTTGGGACAAATCCACCCGCTATAAGGTCTGGCTCCCGAAAACCCTGAATGTTACCAAAGGCGAATACCGGGCTTACAACGACGCTCCCCATAATTAAAATAACCGTTTAAGAATACTCATATGTACAAACACATACTCACGTTTGCATTGTCCGCTCTGTCTATCTGCGCTTCATACGCCCAGAACACTTGGACGGGCAATCCTTTCGCTTCCAAGGGAACAATTGTAGCCCCCGTATTGGAGAGTTCGCTCGTGGATGAGATTGTAATCGTCTCAGACAATCCCGGAGACTGGAAATTTACCGCATCATTGGAAAATGACGGAGGAAAAGAAATAATCAGCATTTCGATGGATGCACAGACAGAGGCGCCGCCGGCAAAATTCAATGTATATTTCACTTTCCCGCAGAAAGGTGTTTTCAACTTCTGGAGTCCGGATGTCTATTGCGGAACCCATCTCGACCCGTTTTGGGGCTTAACCAATGCCGGCAGTTCACTTGCCTACAGGATGCCTCTCTATGAGTATTTTGATGACAATAATACGAATTGCCTGACAATCGCCTGCTCAGAGGTGCTCCGCAAGGTAGATGCCGTACTCGGCATAATGGAAGAAGGTTGCGCAATCTGCTCTGAACTGCGCTTCTTCAGGGAAAGTGGAGCTCCTGCCAAGCATTATGAAACTAAAATCCTGCTTGACAAGCGACCTGTATTCTGGTCGGAAAGCATCCGCGAGGCGTCCGATTGGATGAGCCGGGTGAATGGCTACGAGTCGTTTCCTGTGAATGAGTCCGCATTTGAGCCGTTGTATTCAAGCTGGTACCAGTTCCACCAGGACGTAAATGCCGAAGCGATTGAACAGGAGTGCCGTATTGCGGCGGATCTCGGAATGAAAACCGTAATTCTTGATGACGGTTGGCAGACGACTGACGGAAACAGAGGTTATGCTTTTTGCGGAGACTGGAGACCGGCTCCCCAGAAATTTCCTGATATGGCTGCCCACGTTTCGGCAGTTCATGATCTCGGAATGAAATATCTTGTCTGGTACAGTGTCCCATACGTCGGGTGGCATAGCGACGCCTACAAGAAATTTGAGGGAAAGTACCTCTACAATGACCGGGTCAGCAGCTGCGGCGTGCTTGATCCTCGTTTCCCTGAGGTCAGGAAACATCTGGTGGATTTGTATGTCAATGCCTTGAAAGACTGGAACCTGGACGGATTCAAACTCGATTTCATCGACAGCTTCAGATTCCATGGAGAGGATCCGGCGGTGAAAGAGAAATATGCCGGACGTGACATCATGAATCTGAGCGAAGCCGTGAACGTGCTGATGAAGGAAGTCTCATCCGCTCTGAGAGCCATCAAACCGGAGGTTCTCATTGAGTTCAGACAGCAGTACATAGGTCCTGCCATCAGACAGTACGGCAATATGTTCCGTGCAGCAGACTGCCCGGGCAACGCGAAAGACAACAGGATGAGAATCGCCTCTCTCAGGCTGACAAGCGGTTCTACGGCTGTCCATTCAGACATGTTGGAATGGAACATTTCCGAAACTCCGGAGAATGTGGGCAGAGCGATCATCAACTCCATTTTCGGAGTCGTACAATACTCGACAATGCTGAGGAACATTCCGCAAGAACAGCTTGACGTCATGAGAAAATGGATGAAGTTCGCTTCCGATCATCGTGAGACTCTGCTCAAGAGCGAATTCCGTCCGCATCATCCTGAACTCGGCTACCCTGTAATCGAGGCGGAGAGCGATAAGGAACTCATAATCGCCGTATATCAGGACAATGCCGTCATTGACGTGCCCCGTCGTGGAAAGAGCGTCTATATCCTGAACGCATCCGGTTCAGACAGCATTGTCGTCCGCTGCGGCAAAAAGACAAAAACCATGAAAGTCCCTTGCGGCGACTGGAAATCATTGAACTAAGATTGGGCATCGCGGACGAAGACTTCGCTGGTGGTGGCGTTCTTTTTCTTGACCTCTATCACGGTAGGGATTCTTTTCTGGAGGTCCTCTATGTGGGAGATGATGCCGACGTGCTTGCCGCTGGAGGAGTTCAGTTTCTCCAATGCAGACATCACGCTGTTGAGCCACTCCTGGCTGAGTGTTCCGAATCCTTCATCAATGAAGAGTGTATCCACGCTGATGCTGTTCTCTGCGAGGCTGGACAGGCCCAGGGCCAATGACAATGAAATCACGAACCCTTCACCGCCTGAAAGAGTGTTTCCAGAGCGGACAACACCGTCTTCATTGTCCTCTACCAGGATGACGAGTGAGCCCGGCTGTGCTGTCAATTCATAACGCGGTGCGATCTTTCTCAGATATGCGTTTGCGTGATTGAGGATGTCCTGCATGATATAACTCTGGGCTATCTTCTTGAATGTGAATCCGTCGGTGCCGCCGAAAAGGGTGTCCAACGTTTTCCATTGGGCATTGACCTTGCCGGCCCTGTTAAGCGCGTCAATCTTGCTTTTAAGCTCGTCCTGCTTCCTGTCATCATCCTCAATGACAGTCTTGAGCTTGCCGAGGTGCTCTGACTTGCCCAGATTGTCCGATTCGACAGTCTTCTTCAGAGCATTGACCTCTACGGCAGTCTTAGGCAGGGCTCCGTCTTCAGCATAAGCGTTTTTCAAGGTGTTCTCATTCAGTTCTTTGGACTTGCGTGCGGTCTCGATGTTCTCAAGAGCCGTTCTGATGCGGCTCTCCAATGAACCCCACTCCACGATTGCGTTGCCGGCGTATTTTTTCGGTACGATGTCCCCGGAAACGAAGTCCCCATTGGCCGCGATGATTCTTTCCCTTACATCTGATGCGGATGCGATGTTGCTTTTGAGATTCTTCATCTCTACGGTCACCTTGTCATATTCTTTCAGGGTGTCATTGTACTTTCTGGCACTCTCCTTGAGATTCGCGATGAAGCCTTTGTCATCATATTCCCATTCCTTCTTCCAGTCAGGGAAGGAGATGAGGCTCTCTGCCGCCAGAAGGGACTCCGATGCGGATTTCTCTGCCACAGAGATCATTTTCTTGGCATTGTCAATGTTGCTGCTGATTCTCTGGATCTCCAGGTTCTTCCTGTTGTAGTCGGATACGATAGGAGAGTAGATGTCGCTCTGGTATTTGTCCCTGTCTGCAGTTGCGTTGTCCACGGCCTTTTGCCTTTCATTGACAGCGGCAATTGCCTTTTCATTGGCATCCTTGCGTGTGTCCAGCGTCTTTTTGGCCTCCTCGAGCTTTTCCCTGATGTTTTCTTCATTGACTTTTAAGCCCAGTGAAGAGAAATTCTTGGCGAACGCTTCCTTGAGTCCTGCCAAGGTCTTTTCGTCGTTGCCGAGCCTGCTTTTGGAATTGTCGAGCTCCTTAAGTCTGGTGTTGAACGCTGTACTTGCTTTGACTGATGCCTCATCTGCTTTCCGTTTCTCCGTTTCCGCCTTTTCCAATGCCTCTTTTGCAGGTTTGAGAAGATCGTTCTGCTCCTGTTCCGAGATGAGCGATGTTATTTTCGCATGACATACGGGACAGATGTCGCTGCCTGTCTCACGGAGCCAGTTCCTGAGACGGATGGATGCCCGGTCTATTGCCATAGCCTGCGTCTCATATAATTCACGACTTTTCTCGTAGGTGTCATCGGCTGTCTTCGACTTGTCCTTCAGTTCGTTGAGCGCGACACGCTCTGCCTCAATCTCTTCTACTGCCTTTTTGTAGTCGGACTTCCCGGTAGCGAGGTTCTCTTCTTTCTGCTGGATGACAGCGTAGGCAGTGCCTGCATCGCCGATGAGTTTCAGTGCCTTGCCAATGTCGAGTCTCTCTTTCTCCACATCTTCAGGCATGAGCGCCATCTTGGCCTCAATGGCCTCCGTTACAGCCTCTCTCTTGCTGTCAAGAGTCTTTTCCGCATCGGCTTTCTTCGTTTCCAGTTCGGCGAAAAGTGCCCGGGATGCTTCAAGATCGTTCTTCTCATTCTCGAGAACTACTTTCTGTTTCTTGCGGAAGTTTCCCTGCTTCGTGACATTCACGAGATGCGATTCGATGGTCTGGACATTCGCGAACATGTCGGCGTGAACTTTCTGAGCCTCAATGTCTTTCGCCAGATCTCCGGCAATGTCGTTTTTCTTGTCGAGCTCGGCTTTGCCATAGGCAATGTCATTGGTGAGGACAGAGAACTTCGACTTCGCCGATACCAGAGTCTCTTCAGATGTCTTTATGGACTTTTCGGCAGCTTCGACAGCCTCAAACGCCTTCAGCAGGCTTCCGAGCAGGGCCAATGCGGACTTGTTCTTTTCAATGTCGTCTTCAGTCTGTTTTATTTCTTTGACAAGAGCGCTCTTTTCCTCTGCCGAGAGAAGAACGACAGAATCGACGTCCTTTTTCGCCTCTTTGTAGGCATTATCCGCGTCGATTGAGTTCTTATGGATGCGGGTGCCGATTATCGCATAAATCTCAGTGCCGGTAATTTTCTCAAGAATCTCCGACTTCTCCTTGCTCTCGGCTTTCAGAAACTGGGTGAACTGCCCCTGGGCGAGCATTGACGTGCGGCAGAACTCATCATAGTCCAGGCCGATGATTTCGGTCATCTTGTCAATGCGTGCCTTGCCCCTTTTGTTATTCGTATTGCCTTTGCTGTCGGTTATGGACCAGTCTTCGTCTTCCAGTTTTCCATTGCGGTTTACACGGCATTTCCACTCGGCAGTGTAGTCGGAGCCGTCCGCCCCCTCGAACAGGAGTGTTATTCCGCCTTCCTTCTCTCCTTTCTTGAGCAGCTGGTTTACAGACACTATGCTGATTTCCTGTCCTCCCTCTTTGTAGGACGTTTCAACTGTCTTGTTGCCGTTCGTCAGACGCGGGGTCTTGTTGTACAGGGCAAGGCATATGGCGTCCAGGATGGTGGATTTTCCGCTCCCTGTCTCGCCGCAGATGAGGAAAATAGGGGAGTCTGACAGCGGTGCGGACGTGAAGTCGATGCTTGCGGAAGAGATCGACGCTATGTTGGTGATGTCCAGTTTCTTCAGTTTCATGGTATCAGTCGTGTTTTTCAGGGTTCATAACTTCGTCAATGGTTTCTTTCAGCAGGGCGAGGATATTCTCGTCAATGCCTTCTTGTCCCGTTTCCTTCAGGTAGAGTTCAGCCACGGAGTAAGGCCCCATCTTTCCGAGTTCTGCGGTGCTGATATTTATCTTCCCGGAGGAGTTTATGTCCTGGTCATTGACCTTCTTCACCCTGTTTATCAGGCAGAACTTCGCCTTCAGATGGCATTGCTCCGGAACTTTGGCGGCCTTGTCTTTCGCCTCGACCGGAATGGTCCCGTCGTCAGTGACATTGAGCCGTACATAGCAGGCCTTTTCCGGGTCCATTTTCTTGAACGCCTCGTATGCCTCATCCCACTTGAGGGACTTCACATCGCTGCGTCTGGTCCCGTCCTGCTCCGGTATGGTAATGACCGGCATCGCATTGTCAATGTCGATTGTCTCTACCTCCGGTGTGTCGCCGTGTGCGCCTATGGTCACGATCGAAACGCTGTGGTGGAAGTCCTCGTCGAAAGATACAGGCAGGGGAGAGCCGCTGTAGCGGATCCTGTCTGAGA
>OLGM01000686.1_pt1 | contig 19422 bp, 19 predicted proteins | sample 1606001 | NCBI WGS metagenome assembly OLGM01 (sample SAMN03283294) | human gut metagenome | biome: human-associated habitat; material: feces | host: Homo sapiens | place: Peru | collected 2012
GGCAAAGACCGTCAAACTTGATAGTTAATTATACAAAAATATGTTAAATTCACGTATTTCAAGAGGAGAGTGGTTACTCGGGTTATTCTCACCCGGCAGGTCGTTTTCGTCATAGAGGGCCCTCTCCCTCTGCCACGTGTCCATATTCACGGGCGTATCCCAAATCAGCCGCAGGAAATCCTCCGTATGATGCAGAATCGAATCCCAGAAGTAGTAGATATGGATATCGGCGTCATTCAGCACAATCCGGTGTACGTCTCCGCCCAGCAACAGGTCAAGCGCCGCTCCGGCCCCGCCCGCATACAGTTCAAAATACGTGCATCCATCACCAACATTCCGCTCAATAAGCCCACGCAGAAACTCGGCAAGGTTTGCCTTGCCTCCCGGATACCTCAGTGGACTTTTTGTTATCATATATCGTTTCCGTTCAAAACCAGTGGCTTAAGTGGCTGATTCAGCGGGCTTTCAATAGCCAATACAAAGATACGAAATAATCTCGGAAAAAGCGAGACCAGAGCACAAAAAAGGAGGCTGCGCAGGCCTCCTTAATATGAAGTGTTATGAAATTTCAAGCCGGGATTCGAACCCGGATCCTACGCTTAGACAGAGCGTCGCTCTTCCAATTGAGCTATTTGGACAATGCAAATTTAAGACAAATTCTGTGCGTTTGCAAGTGTCTTTAAAATCTTGTGTAACTTTGTCCTCAAGAACACGAAGTATGAGAACGTTATCTGAAATATTCTGAATTTTTCACTTTCTTGTACCAAAAAGTCGCAAATATCTGAAAATAAACCGCAAAAGTATTGCAGATGTCAATATTTATAGGAATATTTATACCCGTAAACACAATTGGGCATGGCACTCGGAAGACCGGCGAACAAAGACACTCAGAACAAGGTGATCGTTCATACAATAGGCAGACATAGGTACGCGTCGACAAAAGTGTTCACCGTTGGTGAAGACGGGAAGAAGCGGTACACATACAAGCATTGGGGCACGCTCGAAGACGGGGACAGGTTCCATCCGGGGACGAACTACTTCCACGCTTCGGTGGCGGAGCGCGACAGGCTCATCTTTCCGGTGGCCTGGGACATGAGCGAGGTCACGGAGCTGTCAAGCACAAGGCGGCGAGGCCGGGTGTCCTACCAGGACGAGGACGTTGACCGCCAGTACGGCGCCACGTGGCTTCTTGACAAGGTCGCCGAGGCGACAGGAGTCAAGGATGACCTGCTGAAAGTGCTGGGAGGCAACCATGAGATGGTCAACGACGTCCTCACGCTGGCCTACTTCCCGTTCATCGAGAACCTCCCATACAACCAGCTGAGCCAGTGGCAGAAGGAGGTCAAGGCTCCATCTGAGCATGATCTCAACAGCGTCAGCATCACGAGGCTGACACAAAGCATAACGGAGAGGCACAGGATGGACCTGTTCAGGTGCAGGGTCAGACGGGTGGGCAGGGACGAGCTCTGCGCGGTGGACTCCACCTCCATGTCGACATACGGCTTCAACCTCGTGGACATACGCTGGGGCAAGAACAAGGAGCGCCTGCCGCTTCGGCAGACCCTGGAGGTCGTGGTGTACTCCCTGACCTCGCACATGCCCATCTATTACAAGGAGCTGCCGGGGAATATGCCGGACTGCAGGACCGTCGGGCTCATAATGAGGGAGCTGGAGCATGCCGGGTTCAAGAACCTCGTGCTCGTCACCGACAGGGGGTACGAGTCCATGAAGAATCTGGAGCTTTATATCGCCAAAGGACAGAAGGTCATAACCAGCGTGAAGGTTACCGGCAGTGATGTCATGGCCAAAATCAAGGCGATAGACATGAGCCACGGCTTCCCGCAGGGCATGACGATTGCTCCAAAGGACAACCTCTACTACGCCAAGTATGACATGGAATACTCCGTGAAAGGCAACGGGGACAACGTGATCAAGGCGGACAAATACAGGCTCAATCTCTACTACAACCCGCTCAAGCGCGGTGAGAAGATATGTGACATCCAGCACTCGGTGTCGGAGCAGTCGGCGGAGCTTGACATGATTATCCAGACCAAGGAACCGGTTGCAGACCGCGAGGACACGGCGAGGAGGTTCAACCTGCTCGACATCACCTTCAATGCCGACGGCACCATCAAATCATACGGAGTGAACCAGAAAAAACTGGACACGATGCTGCTTACGGCCGGCTTCTTCGCGAGCAAGACCATCGGCGTGGACTTTGACCCCCTGCAGGCGATGGACAACTACGGCATGCGCGACGAGCAGGAGAAGTGTTTCGCCCTCCAGAAGGGTCCCCTGGGACACGACCGGCTCAGAACTTGGTCCGAAGGAGGCAAGAGAGGACGCATGCTCATCTACTTCGTGGGCCTCATCCTCGCCTCGTATGTGCGTTCCGTATGGCAAAGGGATGAAGTCCTGCGGAAGAGGTTCCCGTCAACCGAGGCGGTACTGGCGGAGATGCGCACGATCCGATGTATAGAGCATACCGGCAAGATGAAGTTCATCACTCCCTTTGTCGGATCGCAGGTTGACATATGCAGGGCCTTCGGCTTCGACATCCCCGACGGCTGTGCCCCTGTCTACGTCTCGAAAGCCAAGCCGATGACAAGAAAGAGAGGCCGTCCGGCCAAGGCCAAAGTCGAGAAGCAGGAATTATAGGTATACAAAAATGAAAAACTCAGATAACTTTTACAAATCTAAAGAAATCCGTAGACTTTCTTTTTATCTCAGCTCAGACACACTTTTTGAAACAGTATCAAGATTATGACTAAAAAGAAAAAACATACCAAGAAGAAAAGACATCAGTCTAAACACAGGAAACAAAAGGCAATGGCTAAGCAATCCATCAATGGCTTTAATCTAGTTGAAACACAAATGCGCGCTATAGGTAAACGCTTGCTTAAGATCTTTAAGGATAAAGATGCTGTTAATGCAACTTTAAGAGAGCATATTGAGACGATTGAGGGCTATTTCAGGAAATATGATTCTGTGCAGTTGCTTGGAAGCATTGGATTATATTTATTAGATAACCTTCCCAATCTTGAGAAGTATTATATGGCACAGATGAATGGCACAGAGATGCATCTGGACGAAAATGCTGAAGTGATAGCGGAATATGCAATGAACTTTGGTCTTTCCATGCCAAATGATGGAATTGCTAATCCCACAGATGAAGTCGTTAAAGATTTGAGAAATCGATTGAGGACCTTGTTCATGATATATATCTATCAAGATATGCCTTTAGTTGATGATCCTATGCAGTCCATTGATTGGATGATTCATATGGATACTATAGCTGTTCGTGGTGATGGTTATCAAAATCATGTATATGAAGTATTTAAAGAAATGTTCTTCCCTCATACAACCTTTTACCAACGACAATTTGGATATAGTGTTGACCAACTATTTGAATTCTTTATGGATCTGGAAAATAGAGTTATATGCAAGATTGCTAGTCAAGAGAATATCTATGGTGCAATAAAAATGTATGAACGATGGCAGAGATGGGATGAAAAGACATTTGGTCCTATTGACGATGAAGCTACATTAGAGAATCGAGATTTCTCAAAAGGTCTGTTTGGCGCGTTCTTTGAGGCAAACCCGGATATAGCACACACGGAAGACAGTATGTCTTTCCTAATGTATCAACCAAATGATTATGGGAATTCTGATAAGATATTTTGGGTCTATCCTCAAAACGAAGTGGAAACAAGGATTCTAGATTCTCTTTCTATGGAATTTGGCGATAATTCTGCTTTTCTTGCAGAAAGCGAATTCAAAGGCAGTATTATGAATGGTCATAGTATTTTCGAGAAACCATTTGTTAAAGATGGTGATAAATACTATTGCTTTACTCCTATGATTCCTCATAGAAATCTGTTCTTGATTGCAGAAAAACTTATGATGCGCGATGGAGCCTATTACCAGAAGAATTTCCAGCAGAACATAAGTCCGATTAGCCGAGACGTTTATATTGAGAATAAAGTAAAGTCTGTTATGGAGTCATTTCTGTCAGATGTCACATTTTATTCTTCTGTACATTACAAGATAGTGGAGGATGAGGTAGAAAAGAATCCAGAACTAGATATTCTTGGTGTTTCAGATAAGGCCGTCTATATTATAGAAGTTAAAGCCCATGAACTTTCTTATAAGGACAGAGTTAGGTTGGATGGAGCCAAGTATAAATTCAAGGCATCTGTTGCTGAGGCATGTAAACAATGCTGCAGGTCAGTTGATTTTATCAATAACTCAACAGAACCTATATTTGGCACACAACAAGGGGCAGTTTTAATTAACAAGACAAAACCAATATACAAGATAGCTGTAACCTTTCAGCATTATTCTTCGTTGTTGGGACAGATGGATAAACTTGTGGCTGCTAGTTTGATGGAGGAACGCTTCCGTGATACATGGGTTGTGTCATTATTTGACTTGATGGTTGTTGCTGACTTTGTTGAATCAGAAGATGAATTTTTATCTTATCTTGACATGCGAAAGATTATTAATACTAATCATAGTACATTTCATGATGAACTTGATTTGCTGGGTCAATTTCTCAATGAGAATTTGGCTGATAAGGTAATTGCCAATAAGCCAATGATGATCATTGGCGGATCTAGTGATATTGATAAGGAATATGCTAAGGATTTCTATCCGCCAATAAATCTTAGCTCCGTATAATGCACCCCTTTCTTTGGACTGGGTAATGTGATTTATCTGGACAAGGTGAAGTTTGCGGGGGAAGATGTGTAAATATGTCGAAAATTGTATCATGTCTAAATTTTTAGGAGTATTTTTGTGGGGAATTGATTTTGAGAATTCTAAAGTAAATTAATACTATGGCAGAGGAAAGAAAAACAATTTACCTTTGTCTGGCGCATATGTAAGAAGAGGGTTGGAAACAGAAATATGTCAAAGAATCGTTTGACACAAATTGGGTGGTGCCGATGGGCCCGAATGTGAATGCTTTCGAGAAGGATTTGGAGGCGTTCGTGAATAGCAAAACCAATGAAACTGAGCCGCTTGACAGGAAGGTGGTATGCTTGTCTGCCGGCACGGCTGCAGTTCATCTCGCTCTCTTGGCTTGCGGAGTGGGCCCAGGTGACGAGGTTTGTGTACAGTCTTTCACATTCTGCGCATCTTCTCATCCGATAACCTATCTCGGCGCAAAACCGGTGTTTATCGGTTCGGAGCCGGAGACGTGGAATATGGATCCTGCGCTTCTTGAGAAGGCAATCATTGACCGAAAAGAAAAAACGGGCAAATATCCGAAGGCGATTGTCCCGGTGGCTCTCTATGGTATGCCGTACAAGATTGACGAGATCATGGCTATTGCCGACAAATACGGTATTCCGATTGTCGAGGATGCCGCTGAGGGCATGGGTTCGCGCTTCAACGGTCAGGTGCTCGGAACTTTCGGCAAATACGGCGTGCTGTCGTTCAACGGCAACAAGATGATAACGACTTCCGGCGGCGGCGCTCTTGTCTGCCGCAATGCAGAAGACGCCAATGAGGTCATGTGGTATGCGACACAGGCTCGTGATGCCTATCCTTACTACCAGCATACTGCCATCGGCTACAACTATCGTATGTCCAATGTTTGTGCAGGTATCGGCCGTGGTCAGATGACTGTCCTCGATGCCCACATCGCTCACCATCGTCATGTGCAGAAGCTTTACGAGGAACTGCTGGCCGATGTTCCGGGCGTACATATTCATAAGCAGCCTGAGGATCCGCGTTATGATGCGAATTTCTGGCTCTGTGCAGCGACATTGGACCCTTCCGTTCACGTTCAAGGTCAGGAAAATGCCTACAAGGAGGTGATCAAGACCGCAGTGGGCGGAGCTGCAGGTGTGATTCACGCCGTAGATTGTGCGACGACCGATTGTCAGCCGAACGAAAATGTGGAAGCTCTCCGCGTGTTCATGCTGGCCAAGAAAATCGAGTGCCGTCCTGTCTGGAAGCCAATGCACAAGCAACCGGTTTACGCAGGTGCCACAGCATACACCAACGACGTGGAAACCGCTCTCTTCAAGATAGGCTTCTGTCTTCCTGCCGGCCCATACGTAACCGACGATGATGTCCGCTACATTGTCGATAGCATCAAAGAGGCGATTGCGAAATAATATGCTGACTATAAACCAAAAACGATACATAACGTTTGTCAAGAGGCCTATTGGATTTCTTGGAGCCTTAACTGCAATCATTCTTTTATCGCCACTATTTATTGCAACTATTATTGTACTTTTTTTGCAAACAAAAATGGTTTAAAAGGAGTATTCTTTACTCAAGACCGGCCTGGTAAAGACGAAAAGATATTTAAGGCATTGAAGTTCAAGACAATGACAGACGAAAGGGATGCCAATGGCAATTTGCTTCCGGATGCGGAACGTCTAACTAATGTGGGGAAATTCATCAGGAGTGCGCGATGACTCAAGATAGGCAATGGATTGTGAAGTGGCAGGAAGTCATCGACTTTATGAAGACCCAATCATTGCAATCTCTTCAAGCATCGCATAGAGGAGCACCTGATGCTCTACTGGATTAAGCACAGCCGCAGACTGATGAATGTGGGAGAAATGAAAGAGGAGTGGGTAGAGTTGTTTCGGCAGCTGCTGGAAGTGGGATAGAAGGATAAGCACAAGAATCAGTACATCTGAGATAATACTCAATTATATAAGGAGTGTATGGCAACAGTAGAATTCAAATATGGTTTTCCGTTATTTTGCTCATCGTGCGCTTCTGACTCTCTTTTGAAGTTAGATCGAAATCGGGTCTCCGATTTGTGGGCACTACTTGACTATATTATCAAGCAGTTTGTCAAGTACAAGAACAGTGATATCAAAAAGTTCTTACTATCTTTACATGAGCAGGCAAAATATTTCTATCAGGCTGCAGAGTCGGCGCCGGTTAAATCTCAGCCGCTTCTGTATTACTACTCATTCCTCAACTTGGCTAAGGTGTTTCTATGTATTACGCGGGGGACGAGTCCCGATGATGAGTATATGCATGGCATTGAGACGGATGTAAAGCGTGATACAACCATTCAAACAGCGGAAGTCAAGATTCTCACCTTATATTCGTCCACTAGAATTTCAGTTGCATATTCTCTGATGTCAGCGTTGGGAGATTCGCTACCTTTCATGTCACCTACGAAATTGCAATTAAAGGATTGTTTGGCATCGTGTATTGGTATTCATAGAACATTTTGTGAGACTTATGACAAGTCGGAGTCTTTTGTCAGGTTATTGAATCCTCATTGTGTCAAAGAAGGAAAGACTTTTGAGTTCGTTGCGACTTTGAAGAAGTGTGATGCCGCGATGATGGGAGCATTGGTTGCGGCGGGATATGATATTCAAGATATGGGAGGATATTTTGAGTATCATCAAAGAATAGTGATGCCTGGTTATAACATTAGAAGGCAGGACTGGTATGATTTATCATCATTGCTGTCAAATGGTCTTCGAGCATATACTGACGGTAATGAGTATCGGATGTATTTTCCATTATCGCCCAAGGTGGCAATCTCTTCGACTTCAGTGATTTATGCCATAATGTTTTTCTTGGGGTCTGTGACTCGCTACAATCCATATTTCTTTGATTCTCTTATGAATGAGAAGGAACAATGGTTGATAAGTGAATTCTTGAACACCCAGCCCAGTCAGTTCCTTTATTTTTTGATTTCTTATATGGTCGGGAAACCGATTTGTCGTTCCCGAACAGCATCGATATAGTTTATTCTAATTTTTAAATCTTATTTGGTATGGAACGTATTCCTGTAAGTTCGTCAAATCTCGCCTCGGTCGGTTATCAGGATGGCATCCTGGAGGTTGCTTTCAAGTCGGGTTCTGTTTATCAGTATACCGGGGTTCCCGAATCTGTTTATGAAGCATTGATGTCTGCGCCGTCACACGGTAAGTTTTTTGCTGCTTTTATCCGTAATAACTATCCCTATCGTCAGGTTCGCTAATGAGGCTGAATCATAAACTCTCGCGTGTGGAGATTGATAGTTTTGAAATCTCCGATGAACTGGTTTTTCGTTATTTCGACTCTTTGCCAGAATCGGAACGGGAAGTGGCTTTGTTGCGTGCTATACGTATTGGTGTTTTGGCCCAGATGGAGGACCGCTTCTCGTCATTCCTGGCAAAGACAACAGATGACTTGGGTGTCCAACTGGAGAACCTGAAACTCCTGTTCGATATGAAACAGGAGGTATTTCATAAGACCGCTATCAAGGGCGTGGCCGCTGAGAATGAAATTTTGGAATTCTTAGAAGCTTATATAGACCAGCGTGGATTGAATGATTTAGTGTCATTGTCTGGAACCACAAAAGGCACATTGAAGAACAATAAAACAGGTGATATCATTGCTTATGTGGGTGGAGAAAGCGCTGGCCTGAAGATAGCCATTGAGTGCAAGTTCGATAAAAGTATTAAGTTGGGAGATGTAGATTCTTCGGACATCGGTTCAAATAAGTATGATACTGCATGGAGCCAGCTGTTGGAGGCTTCTGTGAATCGTGATGCAAATGCAAGTATTATTGTTTTTGATAAAACGCTGGCAGACGCCTCTATTCAGCGCATGGTTGACGGGGTTGCGTATATTGAGGATATCGGGTTCGTATGTGTCATTGATTACGAGTCATCCGATTATCAAAACCTGGCAATAGCATATACTTTAGCACGTGGCCTTGCGCTTCGTCGGGATGGAAAAAATGTGGAGGTTGGCTTTGTGAATATGCTCATACAACGCATCCTCAAGGATATCAAGGATGTTCAGTCTATTCGCGGATTGGTTCAATCCAACATCAGGAACAATCAACAAATACTTAAGAACATCGAGAAGAGCCTGATGTCTATTGAATTCACACAGCAATATCTTGCCAAATATCTGGAGGACGGGTATCTAGGAAAGGCTGATTTACTGGAGTTCTATCAGCGGGAAGATATTCGAACTAAGTATAAACTCCTAACCAAAGAGATTGATCAGGAAGAGTATATATAACATTGGTCATGGCTGAATCGTATCATACAAGGCGCATCTTTTCTCCGGTGGACTTCTCCTTTGCAATGGATATGTTGAACGCTTATCCTTGGATAAGCCGTCCTATGCATAGGCGTGGCTTTGGAGTCAAAGGAAGGGGCATATAAGCCATTAGGGGATGAAGATATCTTAAAATGATGAAACGGTTTTTGAAAGCAGTTTGGCAGTTCTGCTCATACCTCTTCGTGCCGCAGTGGGGGAAACGTCCTAAAGACTATGGGCAGGACGGTTATCTGGAAGAGCCGTTGGCAAAGCGGAGAGAGAGCCAGAAATCATAGTCTTCGTGGCATTTATAGAGTATTACGGTTGTGCGAATGAGGACGATTTTGAAATAGATTCATGTATGACTCAAGATGAGCGCTGGCTGGCAAACTGGAAATCTGTGATGGACTTCATGGAAGCCAATCATCGCCGGCCTTCGAAATTCATAGACGAAGAGCGTGGCCTCCGTAACTGGTGGAAGCACCAACAGAAACTCCTCAACGCCGGAGAAATGAAGGGTGAGCGGGTGAAGAAGTTCCGTGAGCTGTTGGCGTTTGGGAAGGTATATAAGCATGTGAACCAGTGGAAGTAATATGTGATGAGTAAGAAGTCTGATATTGATGAGCTTTTTTACCGCTTAATGGGATACTATCCCACAAAAGCGGGAGAAGCTTATGAAATTGTCTCGGCTGCTGCTCTTGGGTTTATTCAGGATCAGTTGGCAGAGCACGATAAGTATCTGAAGGGGAAGAGTGGGGGGAGACCGTACCAACTTGATGGACTGCTGAATGGAGATGTTATGGTGGAATCAAAAGACTATACCATCGATGATAGAAAGGTCGGCCGTCCGGATCTTCAGAAGTTACAAGGGGCACTTAGCGACCTTCCTCAGATAAAAGAAGGTATTTTTACATCAGCAACTGAGTTTAGTAGAGATGCCATAAAGTACGCAAAGGGGACAGAAGTCAATGATGAGCAGAAGACGATAACCACAGTAGATATTCGACCATCTACACCGGAAGATGAGGAGGGACGGGTAAAGACAATCGTAGTGCAGATGCAGTATATGGTCCCTAATTTCGACAGAGGGGAAAAGTCTATTTTATTTACAGATGCAGGCAAGAAACAGATAATAGACTATATGAAGGCGCATGGCATGACACAATATCAATTGTGTGTTTCGATGTTTTACGACGAGAATGGGGAGCCGTTAATCTCCATGTCCGATTTAAGTAGACAGAACCAGCCATCATTCGATTTCAGCACGGATTTCGTTAGCGGTGAATTCCCCATTGATGCATATATCAAGTTCTATGATATCTTGGTCCCGATCAAAGGTGTCTCATATCGTAATGTACCCATTGAAAAAGGCCAGGATGAGTTTACCATCGAAGCGCATGGCAATGCAACTCTCCTGATAAAGTCGGATAAGATGGGTGTAAATAAACTCATCACGGACTTGGATTTGAAAAAGGCAATAGATAAGATAGGTGGGGCTCGTGGTTAAAGTATAGAGAACAACAGGTATGGATTTCAAACTCCTCATCAATAGAAAGATTATAGACGTTCTGATTGGAGATGTTCAGGTATTCGAGACATATTCTCTCCCGTATCTGTCAGGGCCCGGTTTGTGTTCGTTGTGTACGGCTTTCGGACTTTCTAAAACTTATACGTGGGGAGGCGTGAATAAAAGCCGCTGGGAGTATATGCAGGATCTGCTCAAGTATTTAAATACCCAAGAAAGAGTCCCGGAGCTACTTTCATACCTGTTTCAGCAAGGACGTTTTGAAAACCTGACGGGTATCGGAGGCATCAAAAAGGTTGACGAAACGTATAAAGCCATAGTAAAGGGAGCAATCGAAGCCATTAACGCACAACTTGTGATCGCAAGAGTAGAGTTGAGGCTCGTTAACAAGAAGTTTGTTCTGGCCAACATTGGTGAAGAGATTTCCTTTGAGACCCCCAATGTAAAGATTATCAACTCGCAATATATTCAAGAGTTGCCGGATAGAATAAAAGATGACCTTGAAAATAAAGATTATGATAGTGTGATAACCAAATCAAGGATATTGTTGGAAGAGGTCTTGATTTTCATCATTGAGAGAATGACTTTCGAACGCTATAAAAGCAATGGTGATTTGATTAAGATATATCAAGACGCAACAGAACTACTGGGAATGCGCCAAAACAAGGATTGGGATAAGAGAGTGAATGAACTCCTCGGCGGGCTTCATAAATTAGTGAGCGCAATATCCAGTATGCGCAATATGAATAGCGATGCTCATGGGGCGGGTTCCGGTCGTATCAATATCAAGAAAAGAGAAGCAATGCTCGTCGCTAATTCCTCAATGATGCTTGCGGAATATTGGCTGAGTGTATTTGAAAAGAAGGAATAATCAGATGTCCAGGAACTCTTTAGAATCCCATATTAAATAAAGAATGCCTATTCCTAGACACTATACATAATAGGCTCCGATAACCCTCTTGAGGGTCCTCGTTGCCATAGAACCGGTATCTTCCGTCTTCGGGAGTACCGGTTTTCTGTTTATCCTCCCATAAATCACCGAGCGATGACATGAAGGATCCCCCGTGTTCGGACAGGCAGCGGCGCAGCTCCTCCGGGCATACCGCAGACATCAGACGCTCGAATGTGTCAGGGGACGGGGACGTGTCGTTGTCGGTCAGGAGGTTGAAGTCCCTGGCACGCACATGGGCGAACTCGCTCATGTCGACGTAGTCCTCACCGCCGCAGAGCTGTTAACGGTAACTGCGAGTGCAGCATTTTCGGTAAGAAGTAGTGCAGCGTTTTGAGTAACAAGAGTACATCGTTTTCGGTAACAACGATGCAGCAGGATTTCCTATTCATCTGCCTTACTTAAGCACTGTAAAGAAGGAAACATTGGGGAATGCACTGTCCGTAATGGGGTATTGTTCCCCCGCAATTGCTGCGTGTTGGTTGCTTCGTTCTGGTGATTCCAAACTGGTCTCGTCTATTTATCACCGCAGATTTCTTGAGAGAACGAGATACGAGGATGTTGATGCGCTGTACAAGAAGTACCTTAAGTGTTTGGAAGACCTTTTAGCTGCAGACAAATTGGATGATATTCCCTCATGGTCACATGCCTTACGTGGTGTGCTTCCAGAGATCTTAGCCCGACTTTGTATGAAGACATCATATGATTCTCGCGTTAAAACGCTAAATCTCATTGAGATGATATTTCAGGATAAGTTCTCTATACATTTTGAAGGCATTGACCATTTGCTGTCATCTTTAATGTCAACTTTCACGAAAACTGAAATTAAAGGTTTGATTCAGCGTCTTGCTGCAATGCCAATAGCCAAGGATAGATTCGATGACTGCCGTTTAGAACCACTGTTTTACGTACACATTTCTGTTGCTCTTAGTCAGAAGTCATTCAGTGCGGTTGCAGATGATTTACTGAGGCGTGTTGGCATAAATGAGAATGATGACAAGGCGCTTTTCTATCGGCTATTGTTCCTTTATAAATGTGGAGCACTGTCGGAGGAACAGGAACAAAGACTTGCAGGTGCCCTTTGGACAAATGTTGATGATAAAGGTTTTCCTCGCAGGACTATTTTCCATCGTTTTGCTTTCTTGTCTTTCCCCCATCCAGCAGACATCAACCCTCAAGAATTGCTAAAAGATTATTTTCGAACGACACCAATCCCGATTGTTGGTACAGGAAGCTCCGTTTCTTTTTATGGAGGTTCAGTTCCTATATTCAACGATATTAAGGGTACTACCAATTCGGACATTCATTTTACGTGGGATGTGCCTCTTCTGAATCAATTGTGCGGCAAGCTGATACAGATGTGGAAATCAGATAAGCATCACCTGCTTGGAAAAGATAAGGCCGGTTTAGGCTTTTCAGTAAAGGAAGAAATTCAAAGTCGATTTTCGGAAGTTGAAGCAATCATTGTCGGTGTCATAGCTCCACGTATTGAACTTGTTAATGAAACCAATAGGCAGGGCTTATTGTTGATGGCTACAGAGTTCGAGAGCTATGGATTACCATCTGTTCGAATGAGGTTCGCACTTGAAACAACATTGGAAGGCGCAGAAGACTTGAAAAGAGAAATGCCGGAGCGTTTGGCTTCTCCCGATGATAGACTCCTTGCAGACTGTATTAATGCAATAATATATATAGGTAACAAAGGAGCGGATATTAATGATTGGGTAGAAATTTTAAGCGAATACTTTCGGGGAAATGCAGAACAAGGAAGGATTGCAATAATCAGTGCCCTTGGCATTATATTGTCGCAAAAAGACTACTTTGGTTATGGGACCATTCGCTCAAATCTTCTTATGTGTCTTAATCGCCTCTATGCATTAACGCAAATAGAATCTACGGATAGTGAACTCCAAGCCAATGAGAAATTGTATCTGAGGAAAATGGTCGCACCAATCGTACTACAGCTACTGAAAGATAAAAGTAATACCGATGCTAACCTATCCGAATGGCAAACCTATTATGTCTCCCCGGAAACATGTCTGGATATTAAGAATAGCTTTCTAGATGAAACTGAATAGACTTGATAATACAATGCATTTCGAGGATATCGATATTAATGCAATACGACAAATGCTCTGGAAGAATGAGGAGGACAGGTTGTTTGGCAAGAATGTAACAAAGCAGCAGGATAATCCGGAGTTCCATCCCATCAAGCGAGGCGCGAATGACAAGACTGTGTTTCAGGAAACGGCTATACATATCGAAGTTAAGTCTTTGACAAATCTATTTTTATCGAAGTTTATTCTGATGTATTTTGATTTTTATCGATGTTTTCGTATCTTGCACGGTGCAAATACAATGATATGATGACCGTACAACAGATACTTTCAATCCTCTCTTCCCAAAAGGAAGAATTAAAGTCAAATGAACTCGCCTCCTTCGTGAGCCGTTATGAAGAACCGCTTATAAACCTTGATAGCAAGATGGCTCAGGTGGTTATCGGGGTCAGGCGTAGTGGGAAATCGACCATCTGCGAGAAAGTCCTGCGTGAGAAGGTAGGCGATTTTGCGTATGTCAACTTCGACGATGAACGACTGGTCTCTCTGAAGACCGGGGAACTCGACACGCTTCTGGAGGCGCTTTACCGACTAAACGGTGACTTCAAGTATCTGTTCCTGGATGAAATTCAGAACATCGACGGATGGCAGTTGTTTGTCAACCGCCTCCTCCGACAGAAGATACACATCCTTATAACCGGCTCGAACTCTAAGCTCTTGAGCAGCGAACTGATGACGCATCTGACAGGGCGGCATAACCGGATCAACCTGTATCCGTTCTCGTTCTCCGAGTATTGCGGCATTACCGGGGTTGATACCAAGTCTTACTCGACCAAGGCCCGGGCACTACGCAAGAACGCCCTGGAGAAGTATCTGTCGGAAGGAGGTTTCCCTGAGATGATTTCGGAAACAAACCGCGTCGGATACATCAGCGGGCTTCTTGATGCCATTATCAATACAGACATCGCCAAGCGTTTCAAGATCCGGCACAAGGATGTTCTCAGGCGGATGGCAACGTACCTGTCGGACAATTACTGCCGCGAATTCATCGCCAAGAATGTTGCTGCAGAGTTTGGTGTATCCGACCACACTGCCGAGAATTATTACTCCTACCTTAAGCAGGCCTTCCTGCTGATAGGTATCAACAAGTTCTCTTTCAAGAGCAAAGACAGAATCCGGAACGAGAAGGTATATGTTGTTGATACCGCCCTGGCAACCGATAAAGAGGGGACCATCGCCAGTGATAATCTTGGCTGGCGCCTGGAGAACGTTATTTGCGTTGAACTTCTGCGCAGGAGCAAACCTCTTTTCCACGATTTATTCTATTACAAATCTGCCAGTCATGAAGTTGATTTCGTCGTGGCTGACGGAGGAAAACCTGTTGAACTAATCCAGGTGAGCTATGACATTTCATCCTCTAAAACTCGGAATAGGGAATTAAACGGCCTGTTTGTCGGTGCCAAAGATCTCAAGTGTGAGAAGTTGACATTGATTACATTTGACACGGCGGAGACAGTCAGTATGAACGGCCACACCATCGAAATAGTTCCGGCAATAGACTGGCTCTGCCAGAGATAGTCAATGTGTAATTGTTTGATAATAAGCCTGTTCGTTTGAAATAATACATTGGATATAATGGAATTAGATCTGAACATATTCTTTGCTTCAGGCGATCTTGAAGGAAAAGTTGTTGATGGCTAGATCGTGGTATCAAAGTTGGCCAGCCCCGACAGGGCGAAACATGAGACCGGAGGAAACATCTCCACTTGCTATAAGGTTGAAAAGGATGGGGAATCCGCTTTTATGAAGGTCTTGGATTATCCGAAAATAATGATGATGAGAGGGGGGCCTTATGACGTGAACTGAAAAAAGTAGACACTATACGAGGAGCAAAAAGAATCAAACATATAGTGAAAAATGGAAAAAAGAATTGGTTAACGGTGTATTGTGGCATTGACAGCGTGCCGGCTTCCCTTGTTTCCCATGAGAGTTGGCAGGGGCTGATTCGGGCGCAAAACCCGGCCGAAGGCCGACCGCCTTTTATTCACGTCTGTACTTATTCCGTATAAGATGGTTTCGTTCACAACGGTAGCGATGTTATTTCATGTTCAAAGGCGAACCTTGCCGGCTGGCCAATATGTGACGGACGAGGATATGAGGTACGTCGTGGATTGCATTCGGGAGGCGATTGTTAAGTAGGGTAGGAGCTGTTTGGCTTGGCACCTTAGTGCTTGGCTTGAGCTACGCATGTGCTCCTTTCATTTAGCTAGCTCACGTTTAGGCTATCGGCTTTAGGCATGGGCGCTTAACTTCGCCCCGTCAGGCATAGTGGGAGCCCTCTCGATGTACCGTGGTGTCATGCGTCCATATCCTCACCCACGATCAACGGAAGCCCTTGAAGGCTTCGCCGCTTATCGCGGCTGTCAGGCCGGGTGTAATTATGCGGAGGCGTTCGAGGTTATACTAAGAAGGCAGTGGGTGTCAAGTGTGAGTTGTGATTTCGTTGAGATAGAGCATGTTTTTTGCGCTAATAACCATTAATGCGCTTTGGAATATCTTTGAAAAAGATTATCTTTGTGAAAGATATTTAAAACTGTATGTTATTCAAGAAGTTTATTGACAGAAAGTCTGATGTTGTGAGGCTAGGGGAGGCATTGAAGAGGCCTGACAGCCAATTCATCGTGGTTTATGGGCGGAGACGAATCGGAAAGTCTTCACTCATAAAAAACGTGATGGACTTAGGCAGGGATTTCTACTTCTTGAGTGATCAGACTTCGGAGCAGAATCAGCGGGTCTTGTTCTCTCGCATAGTGTCCGGGAGTGTGGATGGCTTCGACAAGGTGGTTTATCCTGACTGGGAGACATTATTCCGGGCACTCAACAACCAACTGAAGTCAAGGGTGACAGTCTGCCTCGATGAGTTCCCCTACATGGTCAAAAGTTGTCCTTCATTGCCATCTGTCCTTCAGAAGCTGCTTAATTTCCATATCTTCAAGTTTGATCTTATCTTGTGTGGCTCATCACAGCAAATGATGTACAGTTGCGTCATGGACAAGAAGTCTCCGTTGTACGGACTTGCTGATGAGATCATAAAGCTCTCCCCGATTCCTGCGAAATTTGTCCCAGAAGCACTGAATTGTGATGCAGTACATGCTGTAAAGGAATATTCCGTCTGGGGAGGAATCCCCAGATATTGGGAACTGCGGAATGACTATCCTGATTGTGAGACGGCGATAAGAAAATTGCTTCTGGATACCCAAGGGATTCTGTTGGAGGAGCCGCAAAGGTTGCTTCGGGATGACATGCGTGACACAGTCCAGTCCATGACTTTGCTATCTATAATCGGAGACGGCGCCAACAAACTGTCCGAGATAGCGTCCCGGGCCGGCAAGCCTGCAAGCGAAATTACAGAGCCACTTAAGAAACTTAGGGATTTAGGCTATGTGCGTCGGGAGATTCCATATGGCGAGAACGAGAAGAATAGCAAGAAGGGGCTTTACTTCATCACGGATCCTTTGTTCCGGTTTCACTTTAGATTTGTCTCCCCGTATGCCTCGTTACTGGAGGTTGGAGCGGAAGAGACTGTTATGTCAATGGTAAAAAAGCAGTTTTCATCCTTTACCAGTGAGTGTTGGGAGTTGATGTGCCGGAAGTATGTTAGTGGAAGGGGCATCGATGGCGTCATTTACAACAAGGCTTCCCGCTGGTGGGGAAAGATATTCACAGACAATGACAAAGATGGGCGAATGGTTGAGCTTGATGTTGTCGCTGAATCATTGGATAGAAAGCACATCCTTGTCGGTGAGTGCAAATGGACCGGAAATGAGGATGCCGCCGCTCTGACCGCCAGACTTCAGGCAATAATTCCTCACCTTCCGTTTCTGAAGAAGGCGCAGGCCGTTCATGTGGCCCTGTTCACCAAAGTTCCGCCTAAGAATGCTGGGGCGGCCAGAGTGTTCCTTCCGGAAGATGTCTTGAAATAACCTTTGTTTGAACCGAGACCTTTTTTGTATCTTTGTGGTGTTGATGATTGATTAGGAGAAGTGATTATGCTGATAGATTCCACTTTGTTAGACAACCTGACCGAGGAGGCGAGGCGGTCGCCGAGGTTGAGGATGAATTATGATCTGCGGAACTCTTCGGGGGATGGGTCGCAGAGGATGTTGAACGCTATGGAGCCGGGAACGTTGATTCCGGTGCACCGGCACACGAAGTCGTCGGAGACGGTGGTGGTGATCCGGGGGGCGATACGGCAGAATTTCTATGACGATGGCGGGAACGTGACCGAGTCCGTCATCTACAGGGCGGGGGCGCCGGTCCCGATCTGCGTTGTCCCTATCAATGCCTGGCACAATTCTGAATCACTGGAGACAGGGACCATCATATTCGAAGCCAAGGACGGAGCGTACGAACCGCTTGGAGATGAGGACATATTGAAAAGATAATGCGGCATGCCGCCGTGTACATAAGGCTATGTCCGGAAGTAGCGGCGACAGCTCAGACATGATTACTCAGAACAATTGAATATGTGGCCTTTCACGAGAAAACGCACCCTTGGCGACATCGGAATATTCAATGGCCTCACTGACTGTCACTCCCACATTCTTCCGGGGGTGGATGACGGGGTGAGGACGATGGAGGAGTCTCTGGCGATTCTGGACCGCTACGAAAGATTGGGGATGAAGACCGTTTGGTTGACTCCGCACATCATGGAGGATGTCCCCAACAAGACGGCTGACCTGAAAGAACGCTTCAACCTCCTCTGCCAGAATTACAAAGGAGGATTGCGCCTTCACCTTGGGGCGGAGAATATGATAGACAACCTCTTCGAGGAGCGTCTCGCGGCAGGGGATCTGCTGACAATGGGGGAGGGACACGATCATCTTTTGGTGGAGACCTCCTATTTCACGCCGCCTTACGGATTCTATGACACACTCGAGACCATAAAGTCCAAAGGTATGTACCCGATTATAGCCCACCCGGAAAGGTACATCTACATGTCGGAAGATGACTATGCCCGCCTCCGGTCCATGGGGGTTCTCTTCCAGCTGAATCTGTTCTCTCTTGCCGGCCTGTATGGACGGCGGGCAAAGAAAGTGGCCGAGTTGCTGCTGAAAAAAGGTTATTATGATTTCACTGGAACCGACATCCACACGATCCGCATCCTTGACGGCTGTCTGGAGGCTCCGATAACGCCAAAAACATTGAACGGTTTTAAAGATTTGTGATGAAATCGCAAAATGTGTTAAAGTCTGAAAGAAATTTTTGAATATTTGAGATTTTTCGTAACTTGTAGCCGAAATAACACAAAAACTGTAAACCGCTACGAGTTATGTCAGAGAAGAAACTTCTATTGGGTGACGAGGCCTTGGCCCTGGGAGCGTTGCATGCCGGACTATCCGGCGTGTATGCCTATCCCGGCACGCCTTCGACTGAAATAACTGAATATATCCAGTCCCACCCTCTCACAAAAGAGCGCGGAATCCATTGCGACTGGTCTTCCAACGAGAAGACGGCGATGGAGTCCGCGCTTGGCGTTTCATATTCGGGAAAACGCGCGCTTGTCTGTATGAAGCACGTCGGCATGAATGTCTGCGCCGACGCTTTCGTCAATTCGGCTGTCACCGGGGCCAACGGTGGCCTTGTGGTCGTGGCTTGCGATGACCCGTCCCAGCATTCCTCTCAGAATGAGCAGGATTCCAGATTCTACGCAGACTTCGCCATGATGCCGTGCTTCGAGCCTTCGAACCAACAGGAGGCCTACGACATGGTGCGCGAGGCGTTCGACTATTCCGAGGCCAATCATATTCCTGTGCTCATGCGCCTTACAACCCGCATGGCGCATTCCAGGGCTGTCGTTGAGGCGG
>OLGM01000691.1_pt1 | contig 19367 bp, 19 predicted proteins | sample 1606001 | NCBI WGS metagenome assembly OLGM01 (sample SAMN03283294) | human gut metagenome | biome: human-associated habitat; material: feces | host: Homo sapiens | place: Peru | collected 2012
GAAATTAATATTAAAATTAAAAAATTATGTAACATTAAATATGACCAAAGATTAACCTCAAACTACCCTTTAGAATATAAAATAAATACTAGCTTACCTACATTTGATAATGCAATTCAAAATAACAAATTTAAAGAATTAACTTCTATTAGGCAAGAAATTTATATGATTTAAAAAAGAATAGGTATTGACTACCTACTCTTTACATTTTACAATTATTTTAATTAAATTATAAGTTTTTTTAGTGTTAAATCTCCACACTTATTCTACACTAACATTATGGTATTTAATTTTTTATAAAAAAAAAACTAACATTTCTATTAGTAATTTATTACTCTCAAATTTTTAAAATTTCGAGATCCTTTTCAATATGGTGCCGACTATAGGACTTGAACCTACGACCTACGCGTTACGAGGGCGTTGCTCTACCAACTGAGCTAAGTCGGCATAACTACATTAATAATATACATAAAAAAGGAGCAAAAGTAAAGTCATACTTAAGCTCTAATTTTAAATGTTTTACCTGCGTACTTTTTAACTAAAAATAAGGAAATAATAACATAAATTCCACTAAAAATTAAAACTACTGTTGTAAATACCTGAATATCTATTTTTATTTGACAAACGTAATAACATATAAAATAAGTCATCATATTTATTATTTGAAAAGTTCCACCTTTAATATCACTACTAGCATTAAATGGTTGTAATAAATAATATATAACAATATTATGTACTGAAAAAAATATACTCATAGCATTTATACTTAAAAATACTAATATATAATCATTTAATGAATAATTTTTAGAAACTATTAAAAGAATAATAATACAAAAAGATAAAGTCATTGAAGGAATTAAATTCATTTTCATAATACTTTTTAATCTTTCTTTAAACAAATTAAGTATTACTTCTCTTTCTTTATAAAAACTAAAAGTTAACATAGCTGAATCACAATTCATAAAAAATATTTTTGCTACTCTTAGTCCTGTATTAATATAATACATTATAAATAAAAATGCTGGAATAATTGTTAATATTTTTTCGTTAATTAAAGATTTCATTTCATCAATAAAAATAGTAGTTCCTAAAATCACTAAAAACATACAAAATATAATAATTGTAACTTTTTTTATAAATCTATATAAAACCTTGTTATGTCTTTTAATAAATAACTCATTAAAATATGCATAACCATTTTTTTTGGAAGTAAATTTATGTTTATCATCTAACATACTAAGTGCAACTGATTTATTAATTTCTGTTCCATTAATATCAATAGTATTCATATTATCATCATTTAAAATAACTTTATAAATTGCATAATAGTCATTAAAATTATATATACATTTAATTGATTTTATTAGTAGTAATATAGAAATTATCATGAAACCAATATATATTTTAATAGAAAAACTTATATGTAATAAAGGTAATAAATAAGCTAAAATAAATGATGGAATTATAATTAACCACTTTAAAATATCTTTATGTTTTATATCTGCTATAAATTTATCTTTTTCATATCTTTTTAAATAAAAAGCTCCGGTATTTATTTTTATACTACCTATAAAAATTGGAATTATTAAAGAAATAATAGGATTTAATTTTAATATTAAACTAAAGATAATTATTGGTGGTATAAACCCAAATATACTTTTAAAAATATTATAAAAATAATTTGAAATAGTATATTTTTTAGCATCCATTTTCATAACCATCAAAGCATAATATTTGTCATTAGAAGGTTCAAACATAAAAGTATTTAAATAAGAGCCAATAATAGACATAAAAAACATAGTATTGAAAAAATCATTTATTTCATATAAATTAATTGTATTTAAAACTAAGTATGCAAATAAAAACATGTAAATGAATTTACCAAGAAACATCTGAATGATTTCATAAAGAAAAGCTATAATATATCCAAATTCTTTAAGACCACTTGCACCATAAACCGCATTTGGAATTAATTTCTTTATTAATGGAATTTGCTTTATAGCATAAATAATTGTATTAACTCGATAAGCTATTCTTAATTTAAAAGATAAAATAAAACTATTCTTCATAATTACATTCATCCTTTAATTTATCAATAATAGTATTTTTTAGTTCTTGATTTGTAAGATGTTTTTTATCAATCATTTCTAGTACCCCATTTGATAAAAGTACTATTTCATCACATAACGATAAAGCAAGTTCCATAATATGCGTTGAAAAAATTATTATTTGATTACTCTTTAAATCTTTAAGTAAATCTTTCATTTCTTCTTGTACAACAACATCTAAACTTGTTAAAGGTTCATCTAAAAGTAATACATTTGGTTTAAGAATTATATTTATAAGCATTTGCATTTTATTTTTCATACCATGTGAGTAATCTTTAAGAAGTTTATCACGATCATCTTTTTCTATTTTTATTAAATCAAAATATTCATCAATTGTTTTTAAGCCATTAATTTTATTCTTATTGATGTCTAAAAAAAATTTTAAAAATTCTCTGCCTGTTAAAAAAGAAGGAACATTGGGTGTTGATATTACATAACCAATATCAGAAGGATTTAAATTCCTTTTTTCTTTATTTTCTTCAATATAAATATCTCCACTTGTTTTTTCTATTTCCGAACTAATAATATTAAAAAGTGTTGTTTTACCTGCTCCATTTCTTCCGAGTAAACCATAAATTTTTTCTTTTTTAAAAGTAAAACTAGCATTTTTTAATACTTCTTTTTTATCAAAATTCTTTACTATATTATCCACAATTAATTTCATACAAACTCACCTTTCATTAAATGATATAAAAAAAGAGTACCCCTTAATAATATTATTAACGACTACTCTTTTAATTTCTTTTGTTTTTATAAATTTTTATTATTATTTGATTTTCCAGCTGCAATTATTGCATCAGATAATAATAAATATAAATCTTTTTCTTTTAAATATTGTTTTTTTCCTTCTTCATATTCTTGATATATTTCTTCAATAATTGTTGCATCTTTTGTTTTTAAATAACAGTTAATAAGCATTTCAATATATTCAATTTCATCTTTAAAAGAACTACTAAATTCTGGTCCATAAGTTGTTATAAATGCCGATATTTCAGAAATATGAGTTAAAACTCCAAACATATTATAAAATTTTTTTTCGTTTCCTTGTTCATTATTTGCCATTTTTATTACCTCTTTTTCTTTTTTAGTGTGCATTAATATAACATAATTTGTTGTTTGCGTCAAATTTTTTACAAGCAAAAATATTTGTTGTTTAATATTTGTGCATAACATTTATAAAACTAATTTTTATTTAACACTAAAATACATCTTCAATTCTATATTTATTATTCTAATCTTTTCTAGATTCTTCACCACATTTTGAAAAACATATAAAAAGATAATCAAGTTAATATTCATTTATGTCAAAGTTATGTAAGTTTCATACTTTTTTTATTGTTTTAAAAAATTCTACTTTCAATTCATCTTGTATTTGTTTTTCATCATATTGAATCATTTCTAAATACTCATCTAATTCTTTTTTTATATTGATTTAAATTTAATTATTTCAAACATAACAAAATCCTTCTCTGTATTTTATATTACACAGCAAATAACGGCAATTTAATATATACTAACTCTTATTTCTATTATTTATTTCAATCAAAGCTCTATTATTTTCACTTATTTTTTCTTGTAATAATTCTAATTCTTTAATACCATTATTATTTTTCAATATTTCCATTTGATTTCTAGCAGAATTATTTAAACTAATTAATCTTTCACTCTGTGACATACCTAATTTTATAAACTCTGCATTTGTGCTTTCTAAATTATTTAATATTACTAAATGTAATAAATCAGTATAATCTCTCATATTTCCTTTTTCTGAAAGCTCTGGATTTTCTTCTCTCCATTCTTTAGCAGTCATACCAAACAATGCAACATTTAATACATCTGCTTCTTCGACATATACAAATTTTTTTTGTTTTTCTGTTAATTTAGGAACTATATAATTCTTAACTGCATCTGTATGGACTACATAATTTACTTTTGATAAAACTCTATTAGCATGCCATTCTAATTTTTGTTGATATGCTTCATTTTTCTTTAATCTTTCAAATTCTTTTATTAAATAAAGTTTAAATTCCGGACTTAACCAACTAGCAAATTCAAAGGCTATATCAGGATGGGCAAATGTTCCAACACTATATTTTCCTGCACTTGGAACAATTCCTATTGCATTAAATTTATCTTTCCATCTCTTTGGAGTCATAGTGAATCTATTGTATGGTGCTTCTTCAGTTTTAATTACGTGAAATTCCACGGAATTAAAATTTTCGTTATTTATTTGTTCCCACAAACCATAATAATCAAAGGAATTTCTATTAGACATCCAATTTCTAATTACGCCTGATGGATCTTCTGGATTTTGATATTTTGCTAAATCAGTAAGTGATATATAATCAACATCTCCAATTCTCATTATTCCTATTTTATTATCTATAACATTTATTTCAGTTTTTACTAAATCTTTTGCCATATTTTTGCTCCTTTCTAAATAGTCAGACAAGTTTGACTAATTGTTTTCTATATCAATTTTACCATAAAATTCAGTTAATTATCTTTATAATTCAAAATCATCTTTATTTTCTTATGCTGCTTTTTATAATATTTTTTTAATTTATTATAAAAAAAAGAACTATTTCTAGTTCGAATAAATCTTTAATGGTGCCCATGGTCGGACTCGAACCGACACGATATTGCTATCATTGGATTTTGAGTCCAACGTGTCTACCAATTCCACCACATAGGCATATATAGATTATAACATAATAATTACAAATTTGTATATAAAAAACAACTAATTCTCTAGTTGTTCATTTTCTTTATAGGTTGATGAAAATAATTCTACATCATCATTTTCTTTTGTTTCTTCTATTTCTATATTTGGTAAATCTTCAATAGTTGCTAGTCCAAAATAATCTAAAAACTCACTTGTTGTTTTATAAAGATTAGGTCTTCCAGCAAGTTCTGATTTACCTACTTCTTTTAATAAACCTTTAGCAACTAATTTTCTTATAATTTGACCACTTTGTACTCCTCTTATTTCAGATACTTCTGGATTAGTTATTGGTTGATTATAAGCTATTATTGCTAATGTTTCTAATGCTGCTTGACTTAATTTATTTGTACCAGGATTAATAGCTAAAGATTCATAATATTTTTTATGTTCTTGTTTAGTGGTTAATTTAAATGCATCTCCTAAATAAGATATTCTTAATCCTCTATCTTTAGCTTCATAATTTTTCTTTAATTCTTTTAGCAAATTTTTTACTTCTTCTTCACTTATTTCCATTATTTCTGATAAAGTTTTTAAATCACAGCCTTCATCACCCATAACAAAAAGTATTCCTTCAAGTATTCCTAGTTGTTCCATATATTCACTTCATTTCTATTGATATTTCACCAAAATTATTATCTTGTTTAATAAATATTTCATTATTTTTAGCCATTTCTAAAATTGATAAAAAAGTTACTACTACATATGGTTTAGTTAACTCTTCAAATAAATCTTCAAAATGACAACTTTTTTTTGTTTTTAAAATATTACGTATTTGATTAGTTCTTTCTTTAACACTAAGTTCCTTTTTCATTATCTTAGTATTAAGTGGTTTATTAAGTTTTTGTCTTGATAAAAATAATTCAAAAGCATTTATTAAATCATCTATATCATTTTCACCATAATTTAATTTTTCTTCTTGTTTAAACTCACTTAAATCACTTGGGAGCTTAGTATAAAATTCACTTCTTTTATCTTCTAAATCTTTAAAAGAATCTGTTATTCCTTTTATTCTTTCGTATTCAATTAAACGATTTCTTAAATCTTCTTCATTATTGAATTCGTATTCATCATCTTCTTCATCATCATTTTTATTTAAAAGAAGTTTACTTTTTAAATGAATTAATTCAGCTGCCATTACCAAGTATTCACTTGAATCATCCATTGAAAGATTTTTATTATTATTTATAAAATCTAAATATTGTTTAGTAATACTTTCAATATTAATATCATAAATATCCATTTTACTACTACGTATTAAATGAAGTAATAAATCAAGTGGCCCTTCAAAATCGTTTATACAAAAGTTTGGAATCATTTACAATCAAATCCTTTTCCTGTCATAGCATAATGAACTTTCTTAACATTTGTATCTTTAACATAGTAGTTATAGTCAACTACGTTTTTAGGTACAGTTGATTTTTCTAAATCAATATTTGCTTTATATAAAAGTCCATCACTTGTTTCTTCTAAAGTAGCAAGTTTTCCCATATTAATAACAAGTTTATCATATTCAGATTTCTTATTTAAATATTCTTCATCAGTTAGTCCATTTTTAGTTATAACTTGAGTGTCATTTATACTCATAAGTTTGTCATTGTAAAAAATATACTCGATTTCTCTTGAATCTTTTTTACAAGTTATACCTCCAATTCCTGATTCATCAGTTTGTAGTTTATAATCTGGATAATCTTCATCTTTAAGTAAAACTATTTTTCCAACATAAGTAATATTGCTATTAAAATTTGTTAATGTTTTAAATTCAACTGTTTTCTCTTGATAATCATAAGTTCCAGTTAATTTAATTGCAGCAAGTTTACTATTATTTTTACTTGATAATATTTCAAAGTAGTATTCTTCTTCATCTAGATTAATAATATTATTAAAGCTAGATATAGTCATTTTTACAGTATTATTATAAAGTGAAAAATTCTTTAAAATAATATTTCCACTTTTCATAACAGTTGTACTTAATAAAGATTGTTCTTTAGAACCATCTAAATAAGCTTGTTTAGTAGTAATATTTGAACTTGTATTAGATCCATTTAAGAATTTATAAAGAACACTATTTTCATCTTGCATCATACTATTAACAATTGGTAAGCCTATTAAAACAATTATAAATAAAATAGCAAGTTCGATTACTATCATTGGTCTTCCTATTTTTTCTTTTCTTAATTCACCAATTACTTCTGCTTGTACATTTCTTGGGTCAGTGTAGTTTTCTTTTTCTACATTATCTTTTTCTTCTTGCATACTTAATCCCTCTATCCTTAAAACAATTATATCAAAAAAAATAGAAAAGTTAAAACTCTTTTCTATTTAAAATTAAGTTATTTAACTATTCCATCTAAACTGAAACTTTTAGCATCTGTTATATAAACATCAACTATTTCACCTACTAATGATGGATCACATGTAACATTTACAAGCTTTTGAGTTTCTGTATATCCAAATAATTTAGTATCATCTTTTTCACTTTTTCCTAAAAGTAATACTTTAACAGTTTTATTTAAGTATTTTTGATTGTTCATATTTGAGTATTTATTAACAATTTCATTTAACCTATGAAGTCTTTCTTCTTTAACACTTAAAGGCACTTCATCTTTAATCTTAGCAGCCGGTGTTCCTTCTCTTGGTGAATATATAAAAGTAAATGCTCCATCATATTTACATTTTTCAACTACTTCTAAAGTACTTTCAAAATCTTCTTCACTTTCATTTGGAAATCCCACTATAATATCAGTCGTGATAGCAACATCTTTTATGCGAGTTTTTAATTTATCAAATAGTTCTAAATATTCTTCTTTAGTATATCTTCTTCCCATAAGTCTTAGGACTTTGTTTGAACCACTTTGTAAAGGTAAATGAATATATGGCATAATATTATCATATTTAGCAATTATATCAATCATTTCATCAGTAAAATTCCATGGATGACTTGTAACAAAACGTATACGTTCAATTCCGATTTTTGCAACTTTTTCTAGTAATTCAGCAAAACTTATTTCTTCTTCTCTGTCAGTTCCATAAGCATTGACATTTTGACCTAATAAAGTTACTTCTTTATATCCTTTTTCTTTTAAACAACTTATTTCTCTTAAGATATCTTCACTTTTTCTACTTCTTTCTTTTCCTCTTGTATAAGGAACTATACAATAAGTGCAGAATTTATCACAGCCATACATTATATTAACCCAAGCTACATATTTAGAATCTCTTTTATAAGTTTCTCCTACTTCAAAAACATTTCCTTCATTGCTTTTTACTTCAATATTAAGTCCATCACTTAAATTCATTAAGTAATTAGGAAGTTCATGAATATTATGGGTTCCAAAAACTAAATCAATATATTTATGACGTTCCATTATTTCTTTAACAACACTTTCTTCTTGAGCCATACATCCACATAAAAGTATTTTTAAATCTGGTTTAGATTCTTTTAAATGTTTACATATTCCTAAAAATCCAAATACTTTATCATGAGCATTTTCTCTAATAGCGCATGTATTTAAAACAACTAAATCAGCATCTTCTACGGCATCAACTTTTTCATATCCTAAGTTTTCTAAAAGTGCACTTATTTCTTCTGAATCATGCACATTCATTTGGCATCCATAAGTCCTAATAAAATATTTTTTACCATTAAATTTATCACTTATAATTGGATTATTATATATAAATTCAACATTTTCTTTATTTCTTGATTTTTCATGATTCATATCAGGTATATTCATAACAACCACTTCCATTAAAAGATTATAACATAGGAAAATAAAAATCTCTACATTATTTTTGTAAAGATTTTTTTACTCTAGTAATTCATTATTTTTCATAAATATTTACTTGATTAACATTGGTACTATTTTCAAGTTTACGAACATTTATTGACATAAGACTTAGTCCAAGGAACAATACAAGTAAAACTAAAATCACCCCACGATACTCACATAAAACTTTTTGCATATCAACACTTCCTTTCGACAATATAATCTTATCAAGAACATTTGTTCGTGTCAATGCGATTTTATTATTTTTTGAAAAATTAAACATTTGTTTGACATTTTATGTTTTTTTTGATAAAGTTTATATAGGAGGAATAAAGAAATGACTCAAGAATTAACAAAAAAACAAAATGAAACTTTAACTTTTATAAAAAAATATATTGTATCTCATGGATACTCACCTAGTGTAAGAGAAATCTGTAGTGGTATGAATCTTTCAAGTCCAGCTACTGCTCATACTCATTTAAAGGAACTTGAAAAAAAAGGTTGGATTAGAAAGGAAGAAAACAAATTCAGAACTATTGAACTTTTAGTAGATAATGAATTTGAAGAAAAAAATGAAGATGTTGTATCTGTTCCACTTTTAGGTAAAATATCTTGTGGTAATCCAATTGAAGCAATAGAAAATCCAAATGAATTCTTTACATTACCAGCTAGTTTAATACCTGCTAAAGAATCTATATTTACATTAAAATGTTCAGGAGATTCAATGATTAATGTTGGTATATATGATAAAGATATTGTAATTCTAAAAAAACAAAATGTTGCTCATAATGGTGATATAGTTGCTGCTATGACTGAAGAAAATGAAGTTACATTAAAAACATTTTATAAGGAAAAAGATCATATAAGATTACAACCTGAAAATGATGAACTTGCACCTATTATAGTTGATAATTGTAAAATTTTAGGAATCGCGATAGGACTATATAGAAAATTATAAAAAAAAGGAAACTTTATTGTTTCCTATAAACCAAGAGTTTTCATAAACTCTTTTTTATTTTTTTCAAAAGATACATAATGGTCAACAAAGTCATTTGGAATTCTTATTCCATGATTTTCTTCTACTTTTGAAAGTATATTAATTATGTCGCAATTTTTTATCATCTCTAAATATTCTTCAAAATATTCATTATTTTCTTTTATAAATTCAGATGATTCTGGATTAAATGAATAATTTATTAATGGATCAATATACGTTTCTCCAAAAGGATTTATGAATGATGCTTCATAATCAAATGTTGGAGTAAATACAAGTTTTCCATTACAAATTCCATAATATGTATTTGCATTTCGATCAGTTAAAGATGAATAGAAATGTTTAATTAACATAGCAGTATATTTTCTTCTTAAAGATTCATCACATTCAAAATTTTTATCAGTTAACATCTTTCTCATTTCTCTTAATATTTTTCTACTAGCAAATAATCCTTGTTGATGAGTATAAGTACCATCTAAAAAATTTTCTGACAAAATACCAATTATATTATTATCATTAGAAGCAAGAGCATAATGAATAGTAGGAATTCCCATATATTCAGCAAGTTCTTCACCTATTAATTCATTTAATATAGCAAAATTATCAAGTCTATCTTTTAAATAATAAAATTTGCCATTTAGAAAATACCAAGAATCATGAGTTTTTATCATTTCTAATGGTGTTCTGGTTACAGCCGCTGTTTCTTCATCTGCTGGTAATTTTATTCCTGAATTTATATCTATTGTTTTAGTTTCATCAGTTTTAAATATTTCCGTATTTATTATTCTAGCATCATCTCTATGTTTAAGCACTGCTTCTAATATATTACAATCATATACTTTTCCTATATTTTCCATAATTCAACCCCCAATAAAAAAAGTATCTAGATTATAACACAAACGGATGTTTTTTTCAAATTTTAATTTAAAATGATACTTATAATAAAAGATAGACAACAGTCTATCTAAATAACATCATATAAAGTAAGAAACCTATTAAAATAGTTGTTATAATTATTCCGTTTATAGTATCACTTTTACTAGTTTTACCTTCTATACCAACTATCATTCCTGAGAAAACTCCACCAATAAGTCCACCAATATGACCAAAATTATCAATCATTGGATTCATAAAACCAATTACTAAGTTTAATATAATTACTGGAACAATACCTGTCATTATTACATTACCTAAGTATAATCTATAATGATACCCAAAATATACTAAAGTTCCCAAAAGTCCAAATATTGCACCACTTGCTCCAATTGATGAATAATTTGCAAGTACTCCACTAAATAGAGAGCCTAATATTGCACTCATAAAGTAAACAAATATAAATTTTTTCTTACCTAAAACGGTTTCTACTTCTTTACCTATTATTGCAAGTGAATACATATTACATAATAAATGGATTAAATCAGCATGGAAGAAAGCAGCAGTAATTAATCTATAATATTCATGATTTAATATACCTATTTTATTCATTGAAAAATCATTTACATTTAATATTCCAGCAAGTGAAAGCATAAATATTAATATATTAACAAATATTAAAATATAAGTAACAACTATAGGTTTCTTTTTAAATACTTTTTCAAATAATCTATTCTTTTCTTCAGTTTTTGTATTTATATCATTTGTAACGTTTATAAAGAAATCCATATTATCCGTAGAAGATATTTCATCTTTAGCAAAATCTGGAAATAAAGTAAGTAATTTATTTTCTTTTATTCCTTTATCTGCATCAATTTTAAGTATATCCATATTTTTTCTTGAATCTTCATATTTAACATTTTCACCCATGTTTAAGAAAATATTTAATGATTTACATTTAAGTGATAAAGTTTTCTTTTTTATTTGTTTAATTACTGAATTAGTTTTATATAAATCAAAATCTAATTGTTCATTATTATGAATATAATTACTATTAATTCTAATTACTTCATATTTTGAATCCAAATTTTCTAACCATATTTCATTTTCTACACCATTTACAAGTATAGGTTGATAATTTTCTTTTGTTATAAAATAATGAACTAAACGCATCACTAATTCATCTGAATTTGACATATTCATATTACATTTCCTCCTACTTTTCTTCAAGTGTTTCTAAAAAATCACTAAAATATTTTGGTAAATCACATTCAAAATGCATGTGTTTCTTTGTTATTGGATGTTCAAAATCTATACTTGCTGAATGTAAAAATTGACCAAAATCTGTTGTTTTATCATTTGTATAAACTGGATCGTTATAAACTGGGTATCCAATATAATTCATATGTACTCTTATTTGATGAGTACGTCCTGTATGAAGTGAAAGTCTTACTAAAGTAAATCCTTTATATCTTTTTAAAACTCTCATATCTGTTATAGCATCTTTAGAATTTTCAGCTGTAACAGTCATTTTTTTTCTATTTATTTTATCTCTTCCAATTGGAGCATCAATAGTTGCTGTATCACTTAAAAATTCACCTTTTAAAAGAGCTATATATTCCCTTTTTATTTCGTGTCTTGATAAATCTTCTGCTAATATTTGATGAGCTTTGTTAGTTTTAGCAACAACCATAAGCCCAGATGTATCTTTATCTATTCTATGAACAATACCTGGTCTTACTTCTCCATTTAAATCGGATAATTTATTTGTATGATATAAAAGTGCATTTACAAGGGTTCCATGACTATTACCATTACCTGGGTGAACTACCATACCTGATTCCTTATTTAAAACAATTATATCATCATCTTCATAGACAATATTTAAAGGTATATCTTCTGGAGTAATATCTAATGGTTCAATAAAATCTTCATTAATACTAATTTTATCTCCATTTTTTACTATATAATTATTTTTTGTTTTTTTATCATTAACAAGTATAAATTCATTTTCTATCATTTTTGCAATAGTGCTTCTAGAAAATTCTGTTTTCTCTGCTAAGTATTTATCAATTCTTAAGTTTCCCTCTTCGACGATTAATTCCATTTTTTACATCCCCTTTGAACGTTGCTACAACGATTAGTATGACTCCTATAACTATAGACATGTCAGCTATATTAAATATTGGAAAATTATATCCAAAAATATTTAAACCAATAAAATCTCTGACATAGCCATAAAATATTCTATCACATAAGTTACCTAATATTCCACCAAATAAAAGTCCGAATGCTGTATCATTAAATTTATTAGAAGCATAAGAAAACATTAAACTATATACAAGTACAAGCATAATTATAGAAACTATAATTAAAAATGTTACTTTACCTTCTAGAATTGACCACGATGCACCAGTATTTTTATAAAAAGCAAAATATAAAAAATTATTAATTAAATGAATAGTTCCTGAAGACATTTGCATTAATAATTTAGTAATTTGATCAACTATTAAGATTAAAATTGAAATAATAACTATTCTTTTATTCATGAAAAGTCACCTACTAAAATTATATCTTATAAATCATAAATCTACAAGTATTACATCCTCTCCTATTTTAACAATTTGAGATATTTTTATACTTGTTTCATTATTATAAATATTAAATTTTTTAATTATTTTTTTAGGTTCAACAACAAAGTAATTTATTGTACCATTTTCTAAGATGTCCATATCTATAATTCTCCCGATATTTCTTCCATCATTTTTATTAACAACATCTTTTGATTGTAAATCACTTATACGCATATAAACACCCATTAAATTATACGTTTTTTATTTTGTTTTATACTTAAATATTCCAAGTAGATTCATCACTTAATTTAAAATTTTTATTTTGATTAATTTTTTTATTAAAAACTTTTATATATTTATCTATTTCTTTTTTAGATATATAACACTCCTCATTCAGAGATTTATTTATTATTCCTTTTAAAAATGGAATATGTTCATAGATATATAGAATATCTGCCATAAAACTAATATCTTCATCATATTTTTTCATATTTTCTAAATTATAATTTTTTTCTATTTTTTCTATTATTTTTGAAACATTACCAGAATCCCAATAAGTGGATTTATTATTTAAACATAATTTAGGTTTATTTATAATACTTTTTTTATAAGATAAATCAAACACAACATAGTATTCATTTTGACTTAATAATACTCTTCTTTTTAATTCCATAATTACCTCCACAAATATATTTTAATTTTATTATATAGCAATTTCAATTTAAATAAAAATACCTAGACTATTAATTCTAGATATTTTATATTTAGCCTTTTATAACAATATTAACTATTCTTCCTTTAATAACTATTATTTTAACTATTTCTTTACCTTCAATATGTTTTTTAACATTATCTTCGTTTAATGCTTTTGCTTTAATATCTTCTTCAGTTTCATCATTAGAAACTGTAATAGTGCCTCTTACTTTACCATTTACTTGGACACCTATAGTAACATTTTCTTCTACTAATTTAGATTTATCTGCTACTGGCCAAGATGATTCACATATAACATTACCAAGTTTATAATATTCATTTAATTCTTCTGTTATATGAGGCGCGATTGGATTTAATAAAGTTAATAGTAATCTATATTCATCTTTAGTTATTGTTTCATAAGAATCAAGTTCATTTAGTAAAATCATTAACGATGATACAGCTGTATTATATTTTAAAGTTATTAAATCAGTTGAAACTTTATCAATTGTTTTATTTATTAAAGTCTCATTTTTATAGCCTTCACCAGTTCCAAGTTTTTCACCTAGTTTAATTACACGATCAATGAAACGTTTGCATCCTTTAAGTGAGTCAGTACTCCATGGAGCATCCATTTGATAGTCTCCCATAAATAATTCATATGTTCTTAATGTATCTGCTCCATATTCATTTACTATATCATCTGGATTAATAACATTACCTTTACTTTTACTCATTTTTTGATTATCTGAACCTAAAATCATACCATGACTAACACGAACATCAATCATTTCTTTATTAGGAACTAGCCCAAAATTATAAAGCATTTGAACCCAGAATCTAGCATAAAGTAAATGTCTTGCAGTATGTTCCATTCCACCATTATACCAGTTTACTTTACCCCAATATTTCATAGCGTCCATTGAAGCAAATTCATGATCATTATGAGCATCCATAAATCTTAAGAAATACCAACTAGATCCAGCCCATTGAGGCATTGTATCAGTTTCTCTGGTAGCATCCCCACCACAGCATGGACATTTAGTATTTACCCAAGAAGTGATTTTTGCAAGTGGTGATTCACCATCATCTGTAGGTTCATATTCAGCAACATCTGGAAGTACTAGTGGTAAATCACTTTCATTCATTGGAACCCATCCACATTTTGGACAATTAATCATTGGAATTGGTTCTCCCCAGAATCTTTGTCTTGAGAATATCCAGTCACGCATTTTATAGTTGTTTACTCTTCTTGCAATGCCTTCACTTTCTAATTTTTTAGTTATTGCTTCTTTTGCATCTTCAACAGTTAAACCAGTAAATTCTTCAGAATTAATAAGTTTACAACCTACACCTAAATAATCTTGTTTTTCAAAAGCACGTTCACTTACATCTGCTCCATCTATAACTTGAATCATTTCAAGATTATGAGCAACTGCATATTCAAAGTCTCTTTGGTCATGACTAGGAACAGCCATAACAGCACCAGTTCCATAAGAACCTAGAACAAAGTCACCTAAGAATACTGGAACTTCACGGCCATTAACTGGATTAATTGCTTTAATTCCTTTTAAGATACAACCAGTTTTACCTTTATTAAGTTCAGTTCTATCCATGGCGCTTTTCTTTTCAGTTTCATGAATATAATCCATTACTTCATCTTTATTTTCTACTCTTGGAAGTAACTCTTTAATAAGTTTTCCATCTGGTGCTATTACAAAGAAAGTAATACCATAGACGGTTTCTATACATGTTGTGAATATTGAAAATTTTCCTCCACCAACTATGTTAACATCCATTTCTACACCAGTTGATTTACCTATCCAATTTATTTGACCAAGTTTTACTTTATCAGCAAAATGAGTATCTTCTAGTCCAGTTAAAAGGTCTTCAGCATAATCACTCATTCTAAGCATCCATTGACTCTTTTCTTTTTGAATTACACTTGTTCCACATCTTTCACATACTCCACCAGCAGCATCTTCATTTGATAGAACACTTTTACATGTAGGACACCAGTTTACTGGAATTGTATCTTTATAAGCCATTCCGTGTTTATAAAATTGTAAAAATTGCCATTGAGTCCATTTATAGTATTCTGGATCAGTTGTAGAGAATTCTCTACTCCAGTCAAATGACATACCTAAACTTTTCATTTGTTCTCTAAAATGATCTATATTAATTTTAGTTGCTTCTTTAGGATGAACATGATTCTTTATAGCGTATTCTTCAGCAGGAGCTCCAAAAGCATCAAATCCCATTGGATATAAAACATTATATCCTTGCATTCTTTTCATTCTTGCCATTGCATCTTGAGCAGTATAACTTCTTACATGTCCAACATGAAGTCCAGCCCCACTTGGATAAGGGAATTCTACTAATATGTAATAAGGATTAGCTCCTTCGTTTTTAACTTCAAAAGTGTGTTTATCTTCCCAATATTTTTGCCATTTTTTTTCAATATTTTTAAAATTATATTCCATAATTACCAACCTTTCTTTTTTAATATATAACCTAATAAATTATAGCTTATAAGTATTAAGATTATAAATAATATAAAACTTATTATAATTGAATATATATACTTAATATTAAGTCTTAAAATAAGTTCAATTGGAATACTTATTATAAGAGAATTTACTACTATTATTATTTTTGATAAAAGCTTAGTTTTTTTATCATCTAATTTTAATTTATATTTTTTAGTAATAAACATTAAAGCTTGATTGTCAATTAGATTACTATGTTTATTTTTCAGTATATAATTAACAAAATAATTTACTACAAATATAACAAAAAAAATTATCATAAATTCTAAAATCATTTTTACCTCCAAAAAAAAGGTGATACCAAAGGACGATTATATCGTGGTACCACCTTAATTAATACTCATAAGACTTTAAAGGGTCAATCCTAACACATCCAAAAACAAGTTCATAAGCTCCTATTGTTTATTTACACCAACCATAAACTCTCTTTAAATAAGTTAACTTATTACTACTTTTTCTTCATCTGCTTAAGTGTATTATACAAAAAAGATATTTAAATGTAAATATCTTTTTATGCATCTTTTTCAACTGCATTAAATACTAGTGTACAAGTATATTCTTCATTAGCATTTTCTACAGAAGTTTTATTTAATTTCATTGTTAAAGTACCATTAAGTTTTCCTTTAGCAACTACTTTTGTAAGATTATCTGTAACACTATTTTCTATAGTAGTATATTTAGGAGTAGTATTTGCTTTTGCTGTACAATTAATTGTAACATCAGCATCATAGTTACTTGAGCCATTTGTTACTTCATAAGTTAAAACTGAAGTATCATTAAGAGCTTTTAAATCTTTACTAGTAAATGTAAGTGTTTTTTTATCTTCACTTACAATATCAGCATATACATCTGTTCCATCTAATGACGCTTTAGTAAATGTTACTAAAAAATCATCTGCATTTTCTCCAACTTTAGCGCTTCCATTAATTATAAGTGTTGTACTTATTGCAGCAAATCCTACTGCTAATAATAGTATAGCTACTATTAAACTTGCTTTCTTTTTCATTCTTTACCTCTCTTTACTTTCTATACTCAAAGTATATCACAAATTTCATTTATAATATTTATTTTTTTACTTATAATTTGTAAACTTTTGTAAAATAAAAAGATAGATTAACTATCTTTAAGTTGTTTATTATGCTATTCGGAAAGCTGGAGAGACACCATTGAAACCGGAAGTACTGTTGCCACCCCAGTCGCCATTAGAACTGCCATAAATGACAAAAAGGTTAGTATAAGCCGAACGAAGCCACCATTGTGAATTTTCTCCATTATATTGTTTTATGGCACTCGCGTAACTGTTTGTTGTTACTCCTTGATTTTTATAATAATCTAATTGTTTTGTATTATTATATGATGTGTCATTTTTACTTACTTGATTACTTGTTCCATCTTCCCATACCTCATGTGCACTTAGTAAATACAATTTATCCTGAGTTTCAAAGTTTGTTTCTCCGCTTGTGCTTCCATGTCCTGATATTACTTTTGTTGTTGTTATTACATTTTGTAAGTCACTTGGAAGGGACTTGTATATTGTATCATTTATGTATGTACGTACACTCGAATCTCTCCATCCGCCTTTATTTGTTCCAGTACTATTAAACTGTTGTTTTGTTATTATATCTGCAAACTCTACTACAAATCCACATGCTGTTTCACTTGTTTCGCCATTTGTACATTCATTTTTATTTGCTATTCTTACTGTATGTGTTCCAAAGGATCCTAAGTCTACTTCTTTTGTATCTCCTACATTATATTTATCTGTATTTCCTGCTTTTACATTTGCTGCTATTGTTGACCAATCATCTTTTTGGAACGCTGTTGGGCCTTGTAGTCTAAATGCTGGAGAGACTCCGACGGAGGAGAGCGGACCGACATGGTCCAAATAGCCGTAGATGGTGACGTAAAGGAAGTCAACCGTGTCACTAGGTCTAGGTCGAGCCGAACGAAGCCACCAATAATGATCACTTCCTTTATATTTTTTTATTGCTCCTGCAGAACTACTTGCTGTTACTCCTTGATTTTTATAATAATCCAATTGTTTCGTTTCTGTATCAACTGTATCATTTAATATTTTACCATAAAGTTCTTTTGTGGATATCAAATATAATTTATCTTGAGTTTCAAAATTTTCAGAATCACTATATCCATGCCCTGATATTACTTTAGTTGTTGTTATTCCACTTTGTAAGTCACTTGGGAGAGATTTATATACTGTATCATTTATATATGTACGTATTTTTGAATCTCTCCATCCACCTTTATTTGTATTTGTACTATTGAATGGTTGTTCTGTTATTACATCTGCAAACTCAACTACAAATCCACATGCCGTTTCACTTGTTTCTCCATTTGTACATTCACTTTTATTTGCTATTCTTACTGTATGTGTTCCTAAAGTTCCTAAATCAACACTCTTCGTATCACCAACATTGTATTTATCTGTATTTCCTGATTTTACATTCGATGCTATTGTTTCCCAGTCATCTTTTCCAAATTGACTTAAGCTTTCTTCCCATATTGCATACATATCTACATTTCCTGAAGTTACTAAGTTTTTTACTGTTGCTCCTGCATTGTATGTTTCTCCTGTTATAGAATCTTTCGCCCAATTTACAAAGTCATAGTTTTCTTTTGTAAATGAGTTTCCTGCTATTGTACAATTTGTATCATATACACATGTTGTTTTATTCATACTTCCAGACCCACCATTTGCATTATATGTTATTGTATATGTATTTGCACTCCATTTTGCATATAATGTTATACTTCCTGTTTCAGCTAAGTTTCTTACTGTTGCATCTGCTGTATATTCTATTTCTCCTTCACTTGTTTTACTCCATCCGGATATTGTATATCCTTCTTTTGTAAATCCTTCTGTACTTAATTTACAATCTTTATCATATGTACATGTTAATTCAGTCTTTGTTCCAGACCCACCATTATTATTAAATACTACTTTATATGTATTTGCTGTAAATACTGCATACAATGTTTTACTTGGATAGTTTGTATCTATGAATTCTCCACTTACTGTATTTGTTACTTCATAGTTTTTACTTCCATTTTCTTTTTCTGAATATCC